>Ga0129306_1002183_pt1 | contig 18373 bp, 7 predicted proteins | sample P827metagenome_FD_94438 | JGI IMG/M metagenome (GOLD analysis project Ga0129306, IMG submission 94438) | Capybara group fecal microbial communities from Wisconsin, USA - P827 metagenome | ecosystem: Host-associated > Mammals > Digestive system > Large intestine > Fecal | place: USA: Wisconsin... | reverse complement strand
CCTCTGCGACAAGTTCGTGAGCGAGATTGGTCCTTGCTTTATCAACAAGTCGGTCATGGGTGTGGTACTCGACTATCAAATCAGTGTTGACAGCACCGCACTGCGCGACACGCTGGGTGTCAAGGTGGCACTGGAGGCCAGCTTCCAGAAGAATATCAAAGCTTCTGGCGAAGGAGCGATTAACATCGGCGTGTCCAAAGAGTCCACCAACCTGCAGAACAAGACCACTTCCACCGTCAAGGTGCGCGGCGGCGATGTCAGCAAGGTGTGCGTCCTCGTCACTGGCGGATGGCTGAATGACAGCGATGTCACGGCTTGGCAGAACAGTTGTACCCCCACGCGTGCCGTCATAGTCGACATGTCGCTCGTGCCTATCTATGCCCTCATCACAGACGACTATGCCCGTCAAGTACTGACGAACTACTTCAATGAAAAACTGAAGAATTAGAAAGATGAAACGCTTATATTACATATTCCTTCTTGCCAGCGTACTGGGAGTGGTTTCCTGTAGCCAGGATAGCCCGATGTCAGACGAAGAATACGAAGCTATTTATGGCATTAACAGAAGGGGTGTCGATGGAAACGGACAAACGACCTACGTGTCGCGGTTGCTGGCTCCTCCGGGCTTCGAACGTGGTGTGGGCTATGCCTATGCCACTGGTGCTGAATACCTGGAAGGAGTGACGTTCAATATCTTCAACCTCAACTATCTGGACTCCATCCAGTATGTCAAGGGGCTGAACCTCGTCAGCGACGACTACACGCCGTACAGTGAGGAACAGGTCATCACCGGCGAGACGCGCAGTGCCGTCTCCAAGCAGCTGGCATTGTCGGCAAGCGTCGGTGTCAACTTCATCGTTGCCGACATCAACGTGTCGGGTAATTACTCGAAGGGTAGCGTGAAGGAGAGCGAGTCGGTGTTTGCCATGAAGCGCACCAAGCGAGTGGCCTACTGCCGCGACCTGCAGTACAAGAACGTCATCATGTACTATAAGGAGACGGGCGACAGCATGGTCTTTTCTCCCGGCTTCTATGCAGACTGGAAGAAGCTCGAAGGCAACAATGCCCAATCGGCTGGTGTGAGCAATCAGGATGTCCTGGATTTCGTGAACAAATGGGGACGTGGCTTCGTGGCACGTTCGTTCATGGGCGGCGTGCTGGAATACACCTTGCAGATAGACAAGTCGTCGCTCAGCGAGAACCAGAGCCTCGAGATGGCGCTCAATGCCAGCATCGGACTGATTATCGGCGTAGAGGCCTCAGCGAGTACGTCAACCCAGGAGTTCTCGAAAATCTCGCGTGACCGCTACAACCTTGACATCCACGTCCGTGGCGGCAATGTACAGGCTGTCACCGAGGTGTTGTCGGGTGAAGCCTCGTCACCACAGGGTATCGAGGACTGGTTAAAGAGTGTCAACTTCCCCCCGACGCCAGAGAGTGAGAAACTGAAGCTGTGCGCCATGACCGACGTGAAGATTGCATCCATTGCCAACCTCTTCACCGGTAAGGTGCAAGACAGAGTGAACTATATATTGCGTACATTTTAAGTATGAAGTACACCTTATTATATATATACTTAGCAGCAGGGCTGATGACCTTGGCATCTTGCAGCAGTGACGACGATACGCCGACGCCTGCAGAACAGCCAGCCAGCACGACGGACGATCCGTATAAGCCGGTGTCGTGGCGTGCTAATGTCTATACGCCTGCCGACCTGCAGAAAGTAGAAGAAGCCATTGGTGCCATCCGTGGTGCGGGCTATACCTACAGAGACAACGAGTCATACTGTGTCGGTACCGACATGGAGGTGTTCAACATGCGCCAGTTGCGCAATATGGAGAAGAAGTACAATACCACCTATATGGTGGATGACTACATCCCATACACCAGCCAGAAGTTCTTCTACAGCGAGAACATCCAGGGTCTGAAGGACTCGCTGGGAATCGACGTCGGCGTCGGCGTCTCCGCCGGCGTGTTCTCCGTAGATGTGGACGTGGCCTTCAACAAGAAGAGTTACTCCACCCAGCAGCGCTATTATTCCATGCTGAGTCTGAAGCAGAGCTACTTCTCGCGCGATTTGAACTACCTGAACCTGCGCGAACAGGTGACCAATGCCGTGGATGACTCGCCGGCAGCCAACACGTTTGCCAGCATGGATGCCGACTCGTTGGCCAAGGTGGTACCGATGTTCCGTGAAGTTTATGCTCCTGGTTTCGCACAGGTGATGCAGAAGTTCATCCGTAAGATCCATGCCGCCCCGACGGCATTTGCTGCCAGCGGTATCTGCCGTGAGTTTATCGACGAGGTAGGTCCCGGTTTCGTCACCCGTTCCGTCTTAGGCTGTTCGATGGACTATTACAACACGACCACCAAGGACTCCGTGTCCAATTCGCTCGACGTGAAGGTGGCATTGGAGTTGTCTATTCAGATCAAGTTCGTCTCCGTCGGCACCAGCATCAGCACTGAATATCATGATGCTGCCATGCAGTGCAGCCGCAATTCGGAGAGCCACATCATCGCCCGTGGCGGTGACGTGTCGAAGGTGACGGCATTCACTACAGGCCAGAAGGCAACGATAGACACGAGTACACTGAAAGAGTGGCAGGCGACGGTGACACCCCAGGATGCCGCCCTCATCGACATCCGTCTGGTGCCTATCTACGAGGTCATCTACGACCAAAAGACGCGCACTATCCTGCAGAACTATATGAACAAATCACTACGCAACTATGAAGATTAACAAACTTACCCTATACTTATCACTTCTACTGGTCTTCGTTTCCTGTTCTGACGACCTGACGAACGTGGGTGATACGGATGGCGATGCTTGGATGACGAGAGCTTACTCCGATCAGCAGATACAGATGCAACGCCTGGGATATGCCTACAATGCTGCCGGTAATATCATGGACGACAGCAGCTTTTCCGTAAAGCCGATCCTCAGCATCACGCAACTGGAAAAAGCAGAAAAGGAGTATGGACCGATTGTCAGTGCTGAGCGCCGCCATTACACGTCGGTGGACATCTTCAGTGGAAGTACGCTTCAGGAGATGGGTAGTGAGGAGACCAAGTACACCATTGATGAAAGCGAAGCCATCGGCTGTGGCAAGTATTACCGCAAGAACAACACGTTTGCTAAGATCACGTGGAAACATCATTATAAAGCGCACATGTTCGTCAAGCACATCATGGCTACCAAGACCATTGATGCCGGTTTGCTGCGCTGTCTGAAATTGGACGACCTGAATGATGCTGAAAGCGTGCTGGAAGGCGACTTCCGCAAGGCGGTGGCTGACCTGGTCAGCAAAGGCGCGGATGCCATCACCGAGGCTGACGCTACTACATTTTCCGAAAAATACGGCACGCATCTCGTGGTATCTTCCAACCTGGGTGCCATGATTGAGCTGCAGCTGGAGATTAACCGCGACTCCTGCGTGAACAAGGAATATGCGACGCAGCAGGTCAGCGAGGTCGTGCTGGGTAAGCAGGTAACCAATACCACCAGCTCGAAGGTCATCAAGGAAGTTTCTACCGACAGCCTCATGTATGAAGGACAGATAAAGGTCAAAGGCGGTCGGACAGAAGACTGCAACAAGCTGCATCTGACCTTCGACCATAAAGGTGCGAAAGCTGCGAAGATCGGCGACGGCGACTATACTACGTGGGCCAACAATGTCAGCATCGAACCCGACAGCTATAATGCCACCTTTGTCAGCGGACGCTTCCTGCCCTTGTACAGCCTGTTTGAGACTTACGCGACACGTCAGGTGCTGCGACAGGTCTATAAGCTGTACATGAAGAAAGAGGCCCCCACCCCGGAAGAAGAGGAGCCTGCATACGGTGTACTGCCCGTCAGTGGCAACTATGGTGCCGACGTGCGGGTGGCTTCATTGGGAAACGACAAGGCAGCCATCCTGTGTCAGGAATATGTGCCCAGCATCCGTAGCGACAAGCCTTGTGTGGTAGCTTATCCGTTGCTGAAGGACAAATATGGAGATATGCGTCCATTCTTATTTGCCGGACTGTTTGTGGGCGATGAGAGCCACCGTCCCGGACGCGTCATCTGGAAAGGCAGCGCATCGATCTACACGCCTTCCGACAGCATCTTCATCGAGAGCGACAGTGCCCGCATCCACAACCTCTTCGACGAGAAGACCCATCAGCTGAAGAATGTGTATTTCTACTGGAATTCCGTGCACCCCTATCCTTGTCCCACGAAAACGGATGCCCCTGCCGCTTACAGCGCGACCGTGTTCCAGGCACAGCCTGCCACGCTGGCTGAGCCGTCTACGTTTGCCAAGGTTGCCAGCACCTTCTGGTCGGTACGTCCGGTGGCACTGAAAAAGGACAATCTCCTGAAATACTGGAGCGAAGACTCGCTGTTCATGACGTTCGCACAGGAACGACATAAGGACAATGACGGCATCTTCTATAAACACCAGCTAGGCGACAAGACGTATAACTTCTGTCTGTTGGACGGCGGCGATAATATCAAGCGCGTCAAAGACCAGACAGACGACAACAATGCCGACAAGAAGTGGACGATTGCCGTGAGCCGCGCGATGAATGCATTGGGCCTGGAGGGCTACCTGCCCTCGGTGTACCAGTCGAAGAGCATCACCAAGATGCTGGGCAACCGCATGAACATCTTCTACAGCCACGAATACGACGGGCGTAACATGCTAGGATTGGACTGGCCTACCGGCTATTGGGTCCTCGCACACCCCTATCAGACGCAATTTGCTACCACCTTTACACAGAACGACGGTCAGGGAATGCCTATCGTCACTGATGATGCGAAAGAGGCGCAAATCATGCGACTGAGCGGTTCCGGCACCGACCTGCTGTTGGAATATCCGATGTATGTGAGGGCCTTCAACTACTCGGCTCAGGATTTCTTTAAGTTCTTCCCGATTTATATAACGATAGACAAGTTTTGAGAGTTATGAATAAGGTTACTTTTATACTATTCTCTTTATTTACCTTTTTCATCTTCACATCGTGTACTCGTGAAGACGATATACTGGCGGACACGGAGCAGTACGACCCGGCAGATGCCAACGGTACTTATAGTGAGGCCCATTGGCGCCGCGTACATGCGGCACAGCGTCAGGCCTACATCGGCGACCTGTATCGCAGTTACGGTGTGGGCTATGGTTATAACGGAACGGGAAAGTACAGCGACTACGACGAGGTGCGCGACCGCGTCATCAACCTGTCGTATATCCAGCAGTTCGATGCGGAGCATGGCTCTTCAACGGTTGTCGACGATGTCTCGCCGTCATCCTTCCATCATGTGTACAGTGGCACCGATGCCATAACCATCTGCCAGAAGCTCACGTCTAAAGCCTCGACGAAGACCGACTTGCTACTCTTCCAGGCAGAGGCCTCGACCACCTTCAACAAGACCGACCTGACGAGCAATGAATATGCCTTCTGCACCATTCACGACGGTCTGACCGTGGCATCGCGCCATTTGGAGCCCTACGACCTGTACTACATCGCCCGTCAGCATCCCGAGGCACTCTCTCCCGGCTTCATACGCTATCAGAATCTAGCTAAAGACGCTATTAGGAAGAATAATAACCTAACGGAAGCCAGACGTATCCTGCAGAACATGCTGCAGACCTATGGTACGCACATCATCTACCATGCCCAGTTGGGTGGCAAGCTGAAGTTCAGCACCACCATGAACCGTCATGTGGTCGACAGTCGCAATTCGGTGGATGAGCAAGCAGGCATATCGTTCCTCCATTGCATCGGAACCAAAAAGGGTACCGAGAAAAGCAACTGGGTAGTTAACACGTCGGAACAGCGTGAGACCCATATCGAGGCACTCGGTGGCAACAGTGCCATTGCCTTGGAGTTCATTGCACTGCAAGAAAGCAATGACATGTCAGCAAGAAGCAAGAAGATAGACGAGTGGTTCAAGTCGCTGAAGTTCGACCCCGCCCTGCCCAAGGACAGCAGTAATGTCGAACTGATTGAGATCAAGGTGGCACCTATCTCCGACCTCATCTTTGATGAGGAAGTGGCCAACCTCTACAAAACGATGGTGGGCGAACACGTCAAGTACGAGACCGAGGTCATGCCGCGCTCCAGAAGCCAGGTCTATGCCCAGATACCTTTCTCCTGCCTCAAGACTACGAACCGTACCGGCAGCAAACAGGTTGTCGTCAACCACGAGATTATCGGTGAGGTGCTCAACGAATATGTTCACAACGTCGAATATACCGTATTCTATCCCACGCTGGGTGGCAAGGTGTGTCATGAGGGCTTGGGCCGCCGTTGCAGCGACGACAGCCTCTTTACCATCACATGGCAGTACCTGGAGGGCGCAGAGAGCCAGGCGAAGGCATACGTCACGCCACTTTTGCGACTCAACTACGACGACTACGTCTATTATAACAATGGTGAGATCGACATCGCACCAGCAGATAACGCTACATCCTACGAGCCTGTCGACACGATCAAACCGGGTGCCATCTATATGTGGAACGACACCTGTACGTCGTGCATGAAGATAGGACCTTACTTCCTGCATCAGGGTGTGCTGGCCAATACCAGCAGTAACGCAGAGACGATGAATACCGTATATACGTTGCTCAAGGATGTGCCGGTAGGCTATGAAGTGGCTGACGAGAAGAGCGTCAATGATATGATAAACTTCATGTACAAATCTGGGGAGGTCTTTGCTGATGACCGCATCAACTGGAACACTGTTCCCCCGTTCTTCACCAACAAGCAGTTTATCCTGAGAGGCAATACTTCCGACAAGTACGGCATTTACAGTCTGGAACCTCAAAATGCCGTTGTCACTCCTTGGCCGAAAGAGACCATGGGACAGGCACTACTGCGCAGAAAGGACTTTATGTTTAAATAAGTGAAATATGAGAACGAATGATCTAAATAGGAAGGAAGAAAGTAGGAAGCGGATGGTGAAGTGGCTGTTGAGCGCAGCATTCTTCACTCTTCACTCTTCACTCTTCACTTCCACAGCTATGGCCCAGTCGGGTATGGTGACGGAAATCAAAGTCATTGCCGTTAACGAGTTTAGCGAGCTGAAAGCCCAGGAAAGTGGCTATAGCGGCGGTGGCGATAAAGACCTGGATTTCCGCAAGGGCAGGGGTGGCGGCTATGTGTTTGCCCTCTCCAAGAACAGTTCCGATGCTGCCGATACGGTGAACTATATCACCTCTGTGGTGGTGACGGCTGACCGTAAAGACAACTATGGACAAGAGTATGATGACAAGGGAAAGAAATACCTGCCCGCCCCCTTCTACCAGGAGGAAAAGAAACATAAAGACGGCTTCTACCGTGGCGGTCTGAACGGTCGCGACTATGACATTTATGGCGGTGCCTACAAAGGGCAAGAGCATGTCTACTTCAGTCGTACCGGCAACACCGATTTTAATAATAAGGTGCTCAAGGAGGTAAAAGTTACTGCCAGCAGACCCACCAGCTTGAATAAGGATCAGACTCAGAGCGGACCTCATGCCGGCGGCGGACGCTATTTCGTCTTTACCTGGCATACCCATCATTCTGTGTACACGAAAACCGGTGACGTGAACACCCATGAGCACTTTTGCGATCTCGACCAATGTAAGCTCTTCAGAGTAGAGAAACATAATTTCGAGCAGCGCTACGGCAACGACAAGTGGTGTCAGTTGCCCGAGACCAATCCGCTGCGGTTAGAACGGCACTACAAGCAGTGTAAGGAGTGCGGAGAGGTGGTCTATGAAACCCATAAGTTTGCCACCTACACGTCAGACTGGACGACACACAACAAGCGATGCCTGGATTGTGACCTGGTCGAGCCGGCCGGTCATGCCGATTTCGGCAAGAAGAAGATTCCCGTTGACGAATATTCGCACATGCTGTACTGCGACAGCTGTAAATTCCTTCAGAAATTCCCACACGACTACTCGTACAAACGCGCTGAAAAGGGCAAGGACTGCGAGCACACTCTGGTGGAATATACGTGCAGCCACTGTTATTATGTGGCATTGTTCGAGGAACCGGGCTTGGGGCATGACTACAACGCCTATGGCATCTGCAGCCGCACGGGCTGTCTCCATCCCTATCAGCAGCCTGAGGTGGAGAAGACGGCTGACGGCAAGGACAGCGTGTTTGTCATCAAGACCTTCGGTAACCTCTATTGGATAGCCGACTATGTGAACAACCGGCGACCCAAGACCAATATCCGATTGGCCAACGACCTCATCGCCGATAAGTATATGACGCTGCCATGGCGCCCCATCGGGGCGACCGACAGCACGGCATACCAGGGAACCTTTGATGGTGGCGGCCACGTCATCAGCATGCTTCAGACGGAAGAACCCGTGGCAGGCTGTGGCTACCGTGGACTATTCGGTGCCATCGGCAAGGATGCCACCGTGAAAAACGTGGCCATCGCCGCCTGCAATATGCGCGGCTGGAACAATGTCGGAGCCGTGGCAGGTGTCAACGAAGGTACCATTAAAGACTGCCATGTGGTGTTCTCTATCATGAGTAGTGTCGGCTCGGGCATGAACCTCGGCGGCATCTGCGGACTGAACAGAGGCAGCATCACCGGCTGTACCACGGAGAATAATGTCTGGGTAGGTGGCGTGCGCGACTATGCCGGTGGTATCTGCGGCACCAACGAAGGGGGAACCCTTTCGGGCAACACCTACGCTGCCATCTGTGGCAGCGGATCGGATGCTGCACTACCGGAAACAGCTGCGGAGCAGTGAAAGTTTAAAGTTTAAAGTTTAGAGTTTAAAGTTTAGAGATACGAGATATGGGCAGGAAGTTTTTTTACCTTTTTACCTTTTTACCTTTTTACCTTCTAACGGTTTTACCTTCTACAGCTTCTGCTGCCAAGGTGGAATTCCCACATGAGGGGGGTACGACCAGTGACGGTATTATCATCACCAAACCTGTTTTGGATCACATCACGAAGATGACAGGGAAGACTGTGTCGTATCAAGTGGACAACCAATACCAGAGTCCTTCTATGAAATTCTCTGTCACCGTGCCAGAAGGAAAAACAGCTGTAGTTAAATATAAGCTCTTCTTCAATATTTCGCCTATGTTCATGGATGAAGATGTTCCAGCCGGAAGCAGAATCACTTTCGAAGCGAAGGTTGATGGAACGAACTCGTCAATACATGACGACCCGTCCACCGTCATTCGTCATGCTGATGAAATCACGATTCCTGAGGGCAAGCACGAGATTTCTTTAGAGGTGCTTTTCATGCCTGAGAATATGCAATATTCAGGAAGCATCGACAGTTTGTCTATTCATGTCCATCAGTTCGTCCTCAAGGAAAAGGCGAAGGAGCCGGTTTGTGGCGTAAAGGGTACGAACCGTTATACCTGCGACGGCTGTGGCAAGGACAGTGTGGAGATTATTATGCCATCACATACAAATCACAGTTGGATCGTGACGCCAGCTGGCAAGAAAACCAGTTGTATGCTCAACGTAGCCAAAATGTCTAAATGTGAGTTCTGCCCGATGAACAGCATAGAATACGTCGGCTCGGTGGGTGAACATAATTTCGACGCCAATGGTAAGTGTAACGTGTGCGGACTGAGCATGCCAAAATCCAATGCCGACGGTTCGGTTTACGAGGTTAACACTGCCGGCGAGATGCGCGTCCTGTCGGAGCTGGTATCGATTGGCCGGGTTTCCGGTAACATCGGTATTGACATCAAGTCCGACCTGGTGTTCAGCAGCGATCTGCCCATGATGCCCTTAGGCACCCCCGACCATCCGTTCCAGGGCGTGCTCAATGGCAATGGTCACCGTATTCGCGGCATCAGCAATTGCTATCAGAGCACTGACTGTCTGGGCTTTGTGGGCGTGGCGAAAGGTACGCTGCAGGCTCATGCCGTCATTGCCAACCTCATCTTCGATGGCGAAAACAACCTGAACGGTGATGCCTGTGTTGGTGGAATCGTGGGCTACGCGGAGAATTGCGACATCTTCAACTGTGCCAGTTTCGGTACCCTGGAAGGTACCAACTATGTCGGAGGCATCGTGGGCTATGCCGACTTGCAGGTGAGCATCCACCATTGTGCATCGGCAGCTAACATCCAGACCAAAGGCACATGGAACCCGATAGCGTGCGGCATGCCCAATGGACATATCCTCAACAGTTACAGTGCCTCTACCAACGTCAGTGGCGGCACCTTGGATCAGCTGGCTACCGCCTCGTCGCGTCATTGCTTCTCCACACAAGACGGTATCAACGGTTTCACCCGCCTCAGTCAAAGCGTCTTCTCGTCAGCCGCCATGCTGGAGCTGCTCAAGGAACAGAGCGAGACGCCCTACTTCGTGATGTCAGAGACGGATCACTATCCCATACCTGTTGTCAACAGCACCATCACTGCCCAGCACAACAAAGCCCTTGGAGCACCGATGCGTGCTTCCCTGAGTCGTAGAGCTGCAGCAGCCGGTGACAACGATAATGATACCCACGAAAAGGATAGAGGGACAGAGGTATTCGGCAACTATGTCAGCGAGAACTCGCCTACTCAGTATTTCTATACCATAGAGGATGTGATGCGCAAGAATGCCCTTCTGCATCCCGATCTGAATTGCCTATATATTGTCTCACGCACCGTTCCTGAGGGCTCTAAACTCTACGAGCCGGTCAGCGGAGGCGATTTATTGGGCTTGGAATCCTATCTCATTCCGGATGATTCGTCATACATCCGATTACGAGAGTTCACGCTGGTATCGCCCACTCAGGTGAAAGCCGTTGCCGAGACCATCAATTACCAAACCGGAAAGAAAGAGCGCATCGACCAATACGCCATCAATAACGACAACTATACACTCAAGTCGCGCATCAGCATTGAGGACGAAAACAACATCCTCTATCAGGAAAGCATCGATGGTGTCATGAGAACAGTCTGGAGCATTGAGACGCAATATGACGAAACGGGACGTGCTACCGTCACTAACGGTTTCTCACATAATTACGTCACAGGCGAGAAGCGGCTGGAGTATAGCAGCAAATACGCTGACAAAGGCAGCGGTACTGCCCAGGAAAACAACTCCTATACAGAGTACACGGAGGGTGATAAGATCCATATCTTATTCAATGCTACTGACCCTGACGAGCCCAATACGGTCATCCGTGAACACTATATCCTTCGTGCTTCCGACCAGTGTCTCATCGAAACACGCACGGAGAAGGTGAAGGATGGCGTGACAACGCTGCTCAGCGGCATTTACTTCATCTTCGAAGACGACGGTACGCTGATGCAGTCGGTCGCCTTCGCCCCCGTCAAAGGGTCCGATAACCTGCGTCCGTATATGTATTATGAATATGTTGGCGGCTGGTCTCCCAGTCTCATTGCTACGGCTATCGAAGTACCCACGGCGAAAAAACCGTCATTGAAAGACCGTATGGATCATAACATCTACGACTTGCAAGGCCGCGTGGTCGGCAAGGTGACGGATGCGCAGGATCCGTTCAGCGGACTGATCCGTGGAATCTATGTCTATCAAGGCAAGAAGTATATTAAGAGGTAAGATGTAAGAGGTAAGAGATATGAAGAAAGCGTCCTGGATATTCTTGGCACTGATGGTGCTCTGTTCGCTCAGTGTATCAGCAGAAGAAGAGCAACAATATGAAATCACCCCCCGTAGCGGTATGAAGAACGGGGTAGTTACTCTCGGTGTGACAGCGGCCAAAGCTGGTGAAACGGTGACTGTTGTCTGCAAGCCGGATGACGGCTACGGCTTGTCCAAGGGCGCTTACTTCGGCGTGAAAAACGAGAAGGGCGAATACACCCTGACCGAGGTGGCTAAGAATACCAGTACCTACCCTGACGACCGTGCCAACGAAGAACAGACCTTCACGTTCACGATGCCCGCCGCCAAGGTGGAGGTATGGGCCGACTTTGTGCCTTTGAGCACACTGAAGATTCATCAGACAGCAGGAGGCAAACTGAAACCGGTATATGGTGTAAAAAAAACAGCAACCCCTGACTCCACTGTGGTGAGGAATGTGCCGTTGAAACCCCTCAAGTTCAAGGTCATTCCCAACAAAGGCTATGAACTATTAGATGTCACATTCAAGAATGTTGACCCCAAATTCTGCACCACGACGGACACTCTCATCACGGTCACCATGCCCAACGAAGCACGGGATACCGTGCATGTGACACCCGTCTTCAGCAAGAACACCTATAAGGTGGAGGTCAGTTCAACCCCTGAACATATCCAGATGACGGTGGGCAATATGACACCGAAGGCTCGCGAAGAGGTAACTGTTGAATTGCTGTGTGACAAGGGCTATATCCCGAAGGATTTTACCATCACGGGCTGCGACGGCACATGGTGGCTGGTGGACAAGCCCAAGAAGCAGGACGATGGCAAATGGAAAGTGGTCTATCGCTTCAAGGTAGGCCTGCAGAATGTCTCGATTGCCGTCAATCAGGAGCGGGTATATGCGGTCAACGTCAACGACAAGCTGAAAACCGGACGCATCAAGACGTATATCCCCGAAATGATTCCCGGTTTCCAGGGCTTGGCACGCAGCGGACAGAACGTGCCCGTGGTGTTTCTGATGCCTGGCAACTTCAGTGCCGAGTACGATGTCCAGGGTAACCCCAAGTCCCAAGTGCTATACCATAATGAGCTGCGTAACAGTTTCGCTGACGAAGGTATGTCGGGCTGGACGGAGACCGACGACTATATCAATGCGGGTCTTCAGATGAAGGCTTTTAGCGACTCCCCAGAGAATAATTATTGGCGGGGCAGTGTGAAGAACATCGTGTCGCAGAGCGTGTCGATTGCCGATAGTAACTTCCCGGACAATGCCAAGAACGGTAACAATTTGCGCATTGCAGCCATTGCCAGCATCAATCCATGCAGTGGCCGTAGTGCAAAGGTGAGCATTGTGGCCAACGGTAAGGACATGACCGAAGCAGAACAACTGACGGTTGCCGACTTGAGTCATCATTCAGACGGATGGCAGACCGTATACTTCACGGGTGAGGTGAATGGCAAAGCCCAAACACTGACTCTGCAGGTCAACTCAGAAGGTGAGAATCAGACGAAGAGCCGCAGCTATGAGGGTCCGATGTTCGACGACCTCTGCCTGCTGATACCCACAGACGGAAAGACAATCCGGAACGAAGATGTGCTGAACCTGACTATCGACAACAGTGATGTGACCGTCAACTATACGCCATTGGGTAAGCAGGGCACGGTGAGCGTCCAGCAGAACAGCCATGCTACCGTAACCCTGCGTAATGTCAACACAGAGCAGGAGGGCGAATCCATCCAAGCGGTGGAAAATGATGTCATCGAGATTCAGGCACAGGCTGACGAAGGCTATGCCGTCTACCAAGTGCGACTCCCTCAGCCTAACGTCCTGACTACCGACAGTCTCGACATCGACAACCGTAAGATTTACTGTCACTACACCAAGCGTGATGCAGAAGATGAGACCATTCAGCTGACCGTGGGAGGATATCAAGTATTTATAAGGAACAGCTACGGAGGAACCGTTACGGCTGATAACCCGAAGGCCAAACAGGGCGAGAAGGTTGTCCTCACCGTCGAGACCAATCCGGGGTGCAAGCTGAGGAGGATCAAGACCAATCCGGCCGGCGCAGTGACCCTCTCAAAAGAAGACGTCGATGAAGCAACGGGAGCGGGCAAATATTCGTTTATCATGCCCACCTCGTACGTCAGACTGAATCCCGAGTTCACCGTCCCCATCACTACCGCAGAAGATTTGGAGAAGATTGCTTCAAAGGCGGGCGAGTTTGTACTCATGAATGATTTGGACTTGGGTAACTCATGGAAAAACAGGTATTCTATTTCAGGCGATTTCAACGGTAACGGTCATTGCATCACCTATGGTGGTTCCAATAGTCTTTTCTATACCGTTACCGGTTCCGTGCGCCATCTCTATGTCAATGCCAACGTGAAAGGCTCTGGCTCTGGTTCGTATGTTGGCGGCATCGCCATGACCAATACCGGTGTCATCGAAGACTGTGAGGTAAGCGGCACGGTAAGCAACCCAGTAGCCAACGCATCGCAAAATTCATACGTAGGCGGTGTAGCTGGCCGGAACGCAGGAGGTACCATCTCCCACTGTCATGTCATCTGCGATGCCATCGATGCTCCGACGGCTTGCGGTATCGCCTATCAGGGATCGGCTGGCACCGTCAAGGGCAACGTCTTCAACGGCCAGTTTGGCCCGAGCGGCAAACGGATATATATGGTTAGCAACGACATAACCAACAGCACCATCGAGGGGAATACCTATATCTCCAACCCAGGCAACGAGAAAGCGGAGCTTGTAAACGGTGTGACACTCGGCAAGACTGACGACCTGGTACAACAAGCCAAGGACGAGGCGGATACCTATCCCGTCTATGCAGCCAGCATCAGGAAGAAATACTCCAACGTCTATAACGTCGAACTCAATACCACCACGGAGGTGCAGGTTGTCAATCAGTCGGGAGAGTCGGCTGTACCCGGTGCCACTTTCACGGCATCCGTTCGTGTCACCGGCAATAACCACCTGGAAAGCATCTTCATGGAAGGCACCGATGGCAGTGACCGTCAGCGTGTGGCATTTACCGATAATACCGAGAACGGCTATGCCTTTTCGTTCACGATGCCGGCTCATGATGTCAATATCATCTTCCAGACGAAGGCGGGCCGTCTGATCCAAACCGCCAAGAACCTGATCGACATGAACAATGTACCCGGAACGTACTACCTGGTGCGTGATATCACCTTGAACAACTGGGGCAAGCAATTATATCTGAATGGCACCTTCTACGGCAACGGACACACTATCCAGTATAATGCCTCGAGTTCCTGCTACGGACTGTTCTATGAAATCTCAAGTGGCGCATTGCTCCAGGGGCTGCGTGTCGTAGGCAACGTGGAGACCGAGGTCAACTGTGGCGGTATCGCCCTGACCAACAACGGCACCATCCGCGACTGTCACTTCAATGGCCGTATCACGAACAAATCGGTATTAACGACTAAGAAAACCCAGAAAAAGGGCAAGGTAGCTGCAATTGCCTGCAACACGGCCGGGGAAGGAAGTCTGATTGACCACTGTTCAGCTACGGGCGAGCTGAAAAACAATAAAAACCAGACGTATATCGACAACCACCCGCTGTGTTCCCAGAGTGATGCCAAGATCACCAACAGCCATTGGGTAAGCCCCACTCAGACTGACAAATACCAGGAGCTGCTCACCACGGCCAATGCTGCGCTGAAAGACTATCCCGTCTATGCGGAAGGCATTCTCGACAAGATCAATCCCCGCTACGTGACGAGCAGCAAGACCGGACGTGTTGAGCATGGTCAGACGCTCGACGAGCTGACCATCACCGACGGCGAGCCGTTCCTCTGCACGAGCGACATCAAGGTCAACCGCGTCATCTATAAGCGTCAGGGTACTAACAGCCTGGATCTGTGGGTGCTCCCGTTTGGTTTCGACCGTATTGCCGGATCGGGCCGTTTCGAATATCATGAGACGATGAAAGCCGAAAGGGCACTGCCTACCATTGAGAAAGGCCATACGCTGACGCTGGGCAATACGCCCTCGTCCATCAGCTATCATCCCAACGAACCGTGGTTAGTGAAAGGTGACGGTGGCGAATTCGTGCTGACCAGCTCTGCCGGTCCCATCACCATCAAAGCCACCTACCAGACGGATATCAAGAGCTATGCTTCCGCCACGGAAGAAGGCCATTTCTATGCCACCTACGACAGCATACCTGCCAAGGAAGCAGCCAACAACCTTATTTATATATGGAATGGCACTAAGCAGGAATTTGAACTGGCCGACAATGGTGATATTCTGCCGTTCCGCTTCTATCTGCAGTTCTACCACAAGACCAATAAGGAATTTGAGAGATACACGCAGACCGAGTGGAGCAGACAGGAAGAAGCAGGAGCAAGCAACCGCGCCGCTACAGCCTGTGCACCGCGCCGTGCCGCTGCCGTCATGGCCGATGGCTGGCAACCTGTCTTCCTCGACCCGCGTCAGCCACAGAGCATCACCGCCAGTATGTTAGACTATTACGAGGTGGCCTGTCTGACCGATGTCAATGCCGATGTCTACGACGAGGATTCCGACGAACCGCTTGCCGCGGTGTCACTCGTCTATCAGCTGGTAGACAGCCATACAGACCTCCCTGCTGCACTGCCTCTGCTGGTGCGTGCCAAGCGTTCGGATGCCAAGCCGTTGGCTGATGAACAGACGGGTGATGAGCTGGAAGATGAAGACATAGACCTGCCGCACTACTGGTGCGCTGCGTATGGCAATCGTCTCGACATCTGGGCGCTGCCCTCCTCTGAGAAATACGCCGACTTGGCGGAATACGGTGCTATGATGTTCGAAGACAACAACTATGACCAGTCGTTCCGCTATGCCAGCGGCACCGACAGCCGCTCCACGACTCCTATGAGCTATTGCGTCACCCTGTTCAACACCGACACCTACGAACTGCTGCCGCTGATTGGCGACCGCGTTTACGTAGAGTTCCTCTCGGCAACCGGTGAGACGACAGGCATAAGCGACGCTACGCGTCTAAATAATAAAGAACAAATAATAAATAATGTCTACGACTTGCAGGGTCGCAAGGTTGCTCAACCTACGAAGGGCTTGTATATTATTAATGGTCGTAAGGTCGTGATAAAGTAAAAGGAGGAGATGATTATGAAAAAGATATTTTTAGCACTGACGCTGCTTGCCAGCTTCGTTTCTCAAGCGTATGGTTCAGAACTTGTTCACATCCGTAATGCTAGTGACTGGCATACGTTTGCCGTGATGGTGAATGATGCCAGAAATCGGTATGACGTGAATGCTGTTCTTGATGCCGACATCACGACCAGTGAGCACGTGGGAGTAACCCATGAGGCATACTATCGCGGCACCTTCGATGGTAACGGCCATACGCTGACCTTCAACAAAAAGTGGTCGGGCGAGAGATTTATTGCTCCCTTTCGTTATGTAGGCAATGCTACTATAAAGAACCTTCATACGGCAGGTTCCATTGAGTCCAACGAAATGTATCCTGCTGGCCTCGTCGCAGAAGTATATCATAGTCCGGCGACTATAGAGGGCTGTATCTCATCAGTCACCCTCAAGGGTACCATGAATGGCGAAGGCACTCTCGCAGGCTTCGTAGGACGTGTAAGTAAAACCAATGTCATGATATCCAACTGTAAGTTTGATGGCAGTTTTGAGGGTGCTAATAGCTATGGAAATGGTGGCTTCATAAGTTGGGTTGACGAAGAGAGTTCAGCTACTATCGAAAATTGTCTTTTTGCCCCCAACCATATCAACACCAAGTTCGATAAATGCAGAACATGGGCACGTCAGGATAATAGAGGTTCTGTGACAGTTAGCAACTGCTATGCCACTAAGGAGTATTCGGTATTTATTATCCGTACCAGTGCAGACTGGGACACGTTCCGACAATTGATTAACGATGCCAAGGGCGAGTATTGGGTGGATGCTGCTCTTGCTGCCGACATCACTACAAAACAGACGGCAGCCATGGACCGAAATGCTCCGTTCCACGGCACGTTCAATGGTAACGGCCATACGATAACGGTCGACATCAATGGTAATTCTGAACATTATATCGCCCTCTTCCGCTATGGCAAAGACTATACCATTAAGAATTTACACGTCGCAGGTACCATCCGAGGTTATCAATATACAGCAGGTCTCGTTGGCCATAGTGAAGTATCCAATAGTGCTAATCGTAACCATGTTGACAACTGCCGTGTATCGGCCACCATAGAGAATAGCACATCTAACCAAAATGTAGTAGGCGGTTTCTTTGGGCAAGCAAATTATACTGATGTGAGTAACTTGCTGTTCGACGGCACTATTAAATGCAACTGGTCTTTTTTGGGGTTGAACTATGCAGGAGTAATCATCGGATCCAGAGATGGAGGTTTATATTGCGGAGTGCATAACTGTCTGGAAAGAGGTAACTATGAAAGAGTTAATTCTATAGCGTTGTGCTTTACCAGTTGGAAGGATTCCTGGGGTAATGGTGCGAACCAATGGTGCTATAACAACTGGAGCTATACCGGCGTGCGAGGAGCCTCCAAGGTTACCGGCGAGTCAGTAGCAACGATGGCAAGTTATCTGGGCAGCGGCAACTGGGAGGTGAACAGCGATGGTAAAGTAGTTCCCAAGTTGTTCAACTCCGATGGTGATAACCGATGGTATAATGGCCAAATGACTGCGAGCGAGATGGTCGAGGCACTTGGTCGAGACAACTGGATAGTTGTCGACGGTAAGGCCGTGCCTAATATGAGCAGAGTGTGGAACTATATATCGACGGGTTCCACTTCTGGAAAGCGACTTGCGTCTGG
>Ga0129306_1002182_pt1 | contig 18377 bp, 17 predicted proteins | sample P827metagenome_FD_94438 | JGI IMG/M metagenome (GOLD analysis project Ga0129306, IMG submission 94438) | Capybara group fecal microbial communities from Wisconsin, USA - P827 metagenome | ecosystem: Host-associated > Mammals > Digestive system > Large intestine > Fecal | place: USA: Wisconsin... | reverse complement strand
CTTCGTAGGTGGAGGCGGGCCTGCCCGTAATGACACAAACCTCATGCCCTGCATCTATCCACTTATTCAGAGTGTCTGAAGCGCCGGGAGTTTCTTCGTAACCAAGAAGGACCTCCTCTTTGTGGCCCTCTTCCATCAGCTGTAAATATTCTTCGTCCGAAAGTTTAAAGGTATCCTGCAGGTTAAAGAAACGAACCTCCTCGTAGGACACATTCTTTCCGAACATTTTCTTTGCAATTACAGTAAACGCTCTGGCGGTTTCGCACAGGCAGTCGTCAAAATCCACGTAGAATTTCATAAGGCTCATCTCATTTTTCAATTCCTTTCAAAAATCGATCTTATCAAAACCGTTATCTTTTCTGCGTCCATGATTAAGAAGATGAATGCAGTTCTTACCGGCGTTCTTCGAGTAATAAACCGCTTTGTCCGCGTAGTTTACAATCTGGATGATGGTGTCCGTTTTCTTTGTAACGGAAACATTGGCTATTCCCACGGAGAGAGTCACCCTGTGACCGTTGGGATTCTTCTCGTTGGGTATGTCAGCCTCCCGAATGCGAGCGCATATCCTGCGAGCTATATCAGCAACCGCTTCATCGCTGAAGCCGCAGGTAAGACCCAAGAATTCATCGCCGCCGTATCGCGCAAAGCAAATGTTCTCCGCCTCTTCTTTTCTGCACGCATCGGCCACTTTCCTGATTATCTCGTCACCCGTTGCATGTCCGTAGGTATCGTTGCATTCTTTGAAGAAATCTATGTCAATGAAGATTGCGCCCACCTTTTCTTTTCCGGCGGTTGCTTTATCTATGAATGCCCCGCCTGCACGAAGCATGGCAGCGCGGTTCAAAAGTTTCGTCAAAGGATCTTTATTCGCGCGTTCCTCACTCTCAAGGATCTCTTTGTTAAGCTTGTTTATGGATGCGTCCGCATTCTTAAGCATCTTATGGATGTTTAACTGCGCCTGCTTCAATTCATCGGTGCGGGTCTTATAGAGTTCCACAGCCTGCCCGTACTGTTCAATGGCACGCGCGGAATCACCTATGCTCTTATAATATTCTGCCAGAGTACAGCAAACCAGAAGTCTGTCTATGGTCTCTGCGTTTCTGCTTCCGTACCCCGCAATCAGTTCGACAACCTTGGCAGCACGTTTCTTATCACCGCACTTCAAAAGAATCGGGACAAATTCGCTTAAGTCTTCGTAAATCAGGAACATATCCTGCGAATCTTCCGCATATCCAAACGCAATATCAAGGTATTTGCCGCCCTGCTTTTTATTCTTAAGGTTATAATACACAAGGGAGATTTTTAAATAATATATGCAAAGATAAGGCTTAATCGTAGCTTTTTCGACCAAATCTTTTGTGTCTTCCAGCATCTTCAGGGCGTTTTCGTTATCACCCATGCGCATATGTGCATATGCCAGATTGGATGTGTACATCAGCAATTCATGCACGTCATCCATGGAACTGTTCTTTGTCAGTTCCATGCATTCGGACATATAACGGATGACCGATTTGAAATCGCCCATAAGGAAATAAACCCTGGACATATTGTTTAAGAGTATTCTTTTGGTCGCTCCCTTTATCCTGTGCTTTTTGATGATCTCATATGCTTTGTCATAGTTAGCCAATGCAAGCTGGAAGTTTTCCTGATTTGCATACGCGACCCCGAGAGTTATGTATGCATCGGCGATCAGTTCGTGGTCATCTGTATTTTGGGACACAGCAAGGGACTTTGCCGCATTAATAAACGTTTTCTCTCTGTCCCCGACACTGTTGTATCCGGCAGCAAGCATGCGGAAAACCAGACCCATGAAGTAATAATCTCCGTCTTCACGGGCAGTTTTCAGGAGTTTATTCATGGCCCTTATGAGTTTTCCGTGGTCATTCGCGTTCTCTGAATAAACCTTTACGACAAGTTTTCGAATCTCTGCTTTCTTCATATGATTCACCTGCAATCCCCCGATACTGTAACCCTGCCTTCTCCATTCTTTATTATTGTATCATTACACGCGCAGAATATAAACACAAAGAAAAAGCGCCTTCCAAATTGCTTTGGAAGACGCCTTGCTTTTTTCTTCGGTTATCAGCCTTGCAATGAAACCATATGTGCATAGGTTCCGTTAAGTTCAAGAAGCTCCGAATGGCTGCCACGTTCTTTAACCCGGCCGCCCGATATTACCAGTATCTCGTCGGCATCCTTTATGGTCTTAAGTCTGTGGGCAATTACCAGCAGGGTCTTGTTTTTGCAAAGCTCGGAAATGGCTTCCTGTATGGCTCTCTCATTATCGGCATCCACGCTTGCGGTTGCTTCGTCAAGTATTACGATGGGTGCGTCCTTAAGAATGCATCTTGCTATGGATATTCTCTGCTGCTCGCCGCCCGACAGAGAAGCTCCTCCTTCGCCTATCACGGTATCAAAACCGTCGGGAAGCTGCATGATAAAATCATAGCATCTTGCCTTCTTTGCGGCAGCCTCGACTTCCTCTCTTGTGGCATCGGGACGGCCTATGGCGATATTGTTGTAAATTGTATCCTGAAAGAGATAAACTCTCTGGAACACCATACTGATTCGATCCATGAGACTTCCCAATGATACGTTTCTTATGTCTTCGCCCTCCACAAGAATCCTTCCGCTCTTAACATCCCAGAATCTTGCAAGAAGTGAAGCTATTGTTGACTTGCCGCCGCCGGAAGGTCCCACAAGGGCGGTCATTTCACCCTTCTTTACTTCAAACGACACATTCGTCAAAACATCTTTATCCGTATAAGCAAAGCTTACGTTGTCATAGGTGATCTCAGGCGTTCCGGTTTCTTTTTCCGAAAAACGGGGAAACTGCTTTTTACCGTCGTCCTTTAATTCTTCGGCTGTAAACACCTCTTCGATCCTGTCCAGGCTTGCGTTTGTTACCGTAAGTCTCGCCATCTGTCCGTAATAACTCTTGACGGAAACAAACATGTCAAAAAGAAACAGTGCCATGCCTACCATGTAGATGCCTGAAATGGAACCTGCGTTAAAAAGATAGGCAGAGAGCGCAAGCATTAGCGCAGTCCCTATTCCGAAAGTCAGATACAGTGCCCTTGCCCAGGGGCCGTATGCAACCTCAAAATCAATGCTTTCTTTACAGCTCTTTTCAAATTCGTCGGTAAGTCTTTTTGACTTTTCACCAAGCATGTTGTAGGACTTGATGATACCGATACCTTCGGCAAAATCCAGGACCTCTTCCGTCAATGATTCACAGTCCTCCTGCTTGATGACGGAATGCTTTAAAGTGGTCTTTAACATCAGATTTCCGATGAGAATAAACACCGCCACGATAAAGAGCGATAACAGTCCCAGTCTTACATCCATCGCAAACATGAATACATTCATAAGGCCCTGGGAAATGATGAATGACACCAGTTCCGACAATACTCCCATGCAGTTTTCTTCAATAAAAACCATGTCCGTGGCAAGGACGGAACTGACTTTTCCTATGTTTCCTTCCGTAAAATATCCCATGGGAAGTTTTCTCAAATGATCGCCGAGCTTAAGCCTCATGTCGGCAAATACTTTATAACCGGTAGCAGACTGCAGCACGTTGGTAATATGTTCAAACACCGCTTCCAGAATGACGCTTGCAAGTGCTGCCACACCGAACAGGATACATTTGGTCCTATCCATCTTTCCCTGCATAAACAGGCTGATGCAAAAGAAGCAAAGCATCAGAGGGACCTTCATCATGATACCTTTTATGAAGGCCGTTATATACGAAGCACGTATCCTGCCCTTATACTTCCCGGTTATTCCGATAAGTCTGTGCAATATTTTTAACATAATCCTACGCCTCCTTGATCTTCCAGGTACTTGCGGAAACCGACGCATCCCACAGTTTCTTATACTCGGGACAGCTTTCCAGCAGTTTTTCATGTGTGTCGGCAGCGATACATTCGCCTTCCTTCATCACACAGATCTTATGAGCATTCCTGATGGTCGAAAGTCTGTGGGCGATAACAAGTACCGTCTTATCCTTTATGATCTCATCCAGGGCTTTGTTCATCTTTTCTTCGTTCTCCGGATCCATAAAGGCAGTTGCTTCATCAAGCACTATTATGGGAGCGTTTTTAAGGATAGCCCTGGCAAGTGATATTCTCTGGCGCTCTCCTCCGGAAAGCTGTTTGCCGCCGTCTCCTGCCTGCGTATCGAGGCCTTCCGGGAATCGTGCAAGAAACTCATTGCACTGGGCTCTCTCTGCGGCATCAAGCACTTCTTCACGCGTTGCATCGGGTTTTCCGATGAGGATGTTTTCGTAAAGAGACGTGTTAAAAAGAAACTGTTCCTGCGACACAAAGGCAACCTTGTCATTCAACGCCCGAAGCGACATGTCCGTTATATCCTGGCCGCCTATGGATATGGTGCCGCCGTTGATATCGTAGTAATGCACCAGGAGCTTCGCAAGTGTGGACTTACCGCTTCCGGATTCACCTACAAGCGCTGTGGTCGTTCCCTGCTTAAATGACAGGTTCACGCCCTTAATGACTTCTTTGTCCTCATATGCGAAATGAACGTCCTTAAACTCAACATTCAGGTTATTTCCCTTAAATTCTGAGGTTCCTTCTTTAAGCGGAGGATGATCCATCATTCTTTCAAGTTCTGCAATCTTATAGTTAAGCTGGGGAAATTTGCCTGCAAAATTGAGTGCCTTCAATACGGAAGGACCAACCGCAAAAGACATGCAGAATACCAGCACCATCTTATCAAGGGGTATCGTGCCGCCAAGAACCATCATTGATCCGAAAGGCAGCATAAGAAGCACAAGGCAGGGAAGGACACTGGTATAAATTGCCATCCAGGGCCAGCAGACCTTGTACCAGTCGATGGTAAAGTCGCGATAACTTCTTACCACGTCGCCAAAACGCTTATAAGAATCCCCGTCTTTGTTGAAGACTTTAACAACCTCCATACCGTTTACGTATTCGATGATCGTGTTGTTCATCTTTGCCGCAGATTCGTAATAGGCATTCATCTTCTCCATTCCGGACTTCATCATCATGCTCATGGCAAACATTCCGACAATGAGAGGCACAAGTGACAAAAGTCCCAGTCTCCAGTCTGCAATGAACATAAGCACAATTATTATCGCCGGAATCAGCGTATTTGCTATACCTTCGGGAATGGCATGGGCAAGCAAAAGTTCAACCTGGTCTATATCGTCCGTAAATACTTTCTTGATACGTCCGGTTCCCAGTTCCTTTATGTTTCCCAATGGCTGTTTTTCAAGCTTCTTTTGCAACGATACGCGCAGATTTTTAAGGGTGTTGTATGCGCTGATATGGGAAAAAGTAAGTCCCTGCACATAGGAAAAAGAATAGATCACTTCACATACGGCCACTGCCGCAACCCTTATCAGGACAAAGTCCGCGGTGATTTCCTCCCCCTTGGTAAGCGGCGATATGATCTGGTACAAAAAATAATAAGGTACTACATTGGCAATGATGCCCAGACACATCATTACAGCTGCCCACACGGTATATATCTTATACCTGCCTATATAGGGCGCCACTTTCTTAAACATTTTCTTTTCCTCCGTCGTTTATGTTTATATAATCTCGAAGTTTATTGACCGTCTTTTCGTTAAGGTCATAACTTTCCTTTATTTTTCCCCGTTCCATGCGGATGATATGGTCGCAGCACCTTAATATGAACTCGTAATCGTGAGTCACTATCAGTACCGTCTTCCCGAACCTTTTCAGCTCTTTTATCCGGTCGGCGACCTGCTTCATATGGCAAAGATCCAGCCCGCTTGTGGGTTCATCAAAAATAATGATGGGCTTGTCCGAAGCTATCCCCGAAGCTATGGCGGTTCTTTGCTTCTGTCCTCCGGAAAGAGCCATGGGATGTGCTTCCGTCACATCTCCCAAATCCAGATCCCTCAGAATATTCTCCGCTTTCTTTCTTTTTTCTTCCTCGTTCATCTTTTTACAGGTAATGCTGAGCATCACCTCGTCCGCTACGCTCTCGGTAAACAGCTGGTGATTTACGTCCTGCATGATCATATAGCAGCTATGGAGTCTTTCTTTGTACTTCATGCTCTTGCCGTTATAGGTCAAGAGCCCTTTGCACCTCTTCTCGAGACCGCAGATGTTTCTTACAAGAGTGCTTTTACCCGCCCCGTTGTGACCTATAACGGCAGTGATGCATTTTGCGGGAATCGAAAGATTCGGTATGTCGATGGAATGGAGTTTGTCCTTATAGGAAAAAGAAAAATCTTTGAGTTCCACGAATTTTTCGGGCGTGGTTTCCTCTGTTTTCTCAAACGGAATGTCTTCAAGCACCAGGGGTCTCAGTCCAAGCCCATCCAGCTCCTCATATTTCAGGCGATTAATGGCATCGGCATCAAACTCTTTCTTTATCTTTCCCTCTTCCATTACAAGCATCCTGTCTGCCAGATCCTTAAGATAAAACAGCCTGTGCTCCGCAATTATTATTGTCTTACCCTGCTTTTTCCAAAGTTTGAGCATGTCGGTAAGTTTCCCGATTGCCCGGTGATCAAGATTGGAAGATGGCTCATCCAAAACAATGATGTTCGGCGAAAGAACATTTATACCCGCGCAGGCCACCAGCTGCTTTTCTCCTCCCGAAAGGTCAAAAATATTCCGATTCAGGAGGCTCTCTATTTTCAAGGAATCTGCGGTCGTACCTATCATTGTCTTTATCTCTTGCGGATCCCTGCTTTGATTTTCTGCAGCAAAGGCCATTTCATCCGTAGTGTTTACGTTAAAGAACTGCGACTTGGGGTTTTGGAACACACTGCCCACTTTTTCGGAAATATCATATATGGACATTTCACGCATATCCCTGTTTTCCAGGTTGATTTTTCCCGAAAGCTCACCGTTGTAAAAATACGGAATCAGACCGTTGATCAATCTGATTACCGTGGTTTTTCCGCAACCGGATCCGCCCGTCAGCACCAAAAATTCTCCGTCATTTACGGTAATGTTAAGGTCCCTTACCCCGGCCGTATCTTCTTTGACCCCATCGGCCCGAGTGGCGTTGTATATAAATGTCACATTTGAAAACTCTATCATTAACAAACCTCAAAAAATAAAGAATAGCGCCAGCATTCCCGTCATTATCACAATCAGTCCGACATCCACGGGTGTTAAGCCGATATTGCATATATGAGTCCTTTTTCTGCCGGTCCCAAGTCCCTTTGTTAAAGATGCCGCAGAAAGATCGTTGGCAATCTGCACGGTTGACATCATTATGGGGACAAGAATGTATTCGACATGCGTAAAAGGGTTCTTTATGCTCTGCCCGATCTCTCGCATCTTCATGGCATCATGGATGGAAGCGTATTCCTCTTTAAGAGTCGGAAAATATCTGAACATTACCGACATGGGAATGGTTATTACGTTCGGAAAATGCATCCTCTCCATTGCGGTCACAAACTCGCTTACGGAAGTAGATCTGACCACATACCAGCCGCATAGATATCCCGGGCCGAATCTGGAAATGACACCGCATACTATCATGATTAAAAGGTTTACCAATCCGCTCGTCTTCGGAATGATGAACCCCTCACACAGAACCGTTGCCAAAAGAAGAACTGCCGCTATGACTGCAGATTTGTAGAGTCTGACCGACAGTAAAAGAATAAACGGCACACAGATGCAAATCAGACGAAGTGTATATTCAACACCCGTATATTTTCCGCTCATCATTATGATTCCGACAGTAATAAGGAGTGCCAGCTTGGTCCTTGGATCAAGCCGAAACACTCCCTTTGCCGTCGATGGTTTTAATCCCATCTCCATCAGATCATACCTGCTTTTCTGAAGTGCTTTTTTAATACCTTTGCGCCAAGCAAACCGCCGATAAGACCTCCCACCAGACACATCAGTATCATAGTGAAGAATACCCAGTCGGGAGTGTAAGACATCATCGTATCAACATATTCCTGCCCGTATCCGTCCACCAGACTCGCAAAATAGGATTCTCTGTAGCTGAAAAAGAAAGCGATGACCATACCGAGAAGCCACAAACTGAAGGTTGCCGAACCGACAACGCAAAGTTTAATGCTTTCGTATTTGCCTGCCCGCAATACAAATTCCGTTATAAGTCCCGCTACAATGCAGAATATAAAAATGGGATACGGATGTCCCGTGATAAACATAAGAATTGCGATAATGATACTTGTGACGGTAATCATACCGAAGTGCTTGATCTTTGAAAAATACAGCATCAGCGGTATACCGTTGAATATAGGTCCGATAAGCGGCATCAGCACCATAAAGATGGGTACGAATCCCAGACATGCCACGACAAATGTGACAACAAAATAAAGTGCGGTGAAAACACCGACTGTGATCAGATCTCTGATCCCAAATTTCTTCTCCATTAGTTTCTCCTTATTATAGTTAGGTTTCCCTAACCATTGTTTATTTTTTAAGCCGCCCGTAGAGCGGCATAAAATCAATTTATTGCTTGAGTCCGATAGCTCCGGCAAAATCAAAGAATCGAGCGGTAACCTTGCAATGTACTTCGATCTCGGCCCATGACATCTCATGAACGAAGGGTTCGTAAACCGATGTCCAGAAGGAAGTACACAAAACGTGCATCTCTTCTTCGGAAATATCCGAATCTGCCAGACCTCTTCTTTGAGCCTCTTTATAATAATGCATGTACGCATCTGTCATATGGAGGGCAAAATCATGGCCGTAATTCTCATATACGGTACCCGCCGATCTGTTGAGAAGAAGAACAAAATCCTCCTTATAATTCCAAAGCAGCCCAAACATGTCAAGCAAGTGTTTCTCATTCATTATCCAGGAGTTTCGGATCTCTTCGTCTGTCATTGAAGAAAGATCCGCAGCTTCTCTGGAAGTTATAAAAGAATCCAGCGTTTCGGCAGTATCCTTTACCAGTGCGCAGAAAAGTTCTTCCTTTCCCCTGTATCGCTTGTACACGGCTCCCGTCGTTACGCCGGCATTGTCGCAGATGTTCTTTAATTCCGCCTGAAGAAAACCCTTGCTTGCGAACTCCCTGCGGGCGCTTTCAATCAGTTTAGGGTCAATGCTGGTATCACGTAACGACATTCGATTTCCTTTTCTTTTGCATCACTGATAATCCAATTACCGATAAGCATTTTATCAGTGTGTTTTTTATATGTCAATCCCTTTTTTATCTTTCTGTCTTGTACCCATATCTCCGTCTCCGTTCTTTTTCGTCTATTTCCAGTTTTTAAGTATCTCGAGTCCCAAAAGCAATGCCTTCTCATGGGAATCAAGGCCGAAATCCCTGGCATCGTACTCATGCACATTTGCCAGTGAATCCGCCGTAAAAAGAAACTGTCCGTACTTAGCCCCGCGCTTTCTGCAGCAGGCGGCAAGAGCCGCACATTCCATTTCGACCACGGAACAGCCTTCCTCTAAGTGATATTTGACCATATCCTTTGTTTCGCGGAAGAATCCGTCCGTAGTCCAGGTGGTGCAGGTCACAAAGGGAAGCTCCATCTGTTTAAAGGTATCTTCTATAGCCTCAACGGGTTCTTTGTCAAGTTCAATGTATCTTGAGGCGGGAAGATACTTGTAGGAAGTTCCTTCGTCTCTTAAGGCCTTTACGGGAACCAGAAAGGCATTCTCCGGAAAGTCAGCTAAAACTCCGCAGGAACCTGTGGCTATGACCTTCTTACATCCGCAGCTTACGAGAGTGTCAAGGATCTGCGCTGCGGCAGCGGCACCGATGGTGGGCTGCACCAGACAGATATCTTCCTTTTCCCCGTGAAGCACATAGACTTTTGTATCGTGGGAAACGGTGATGAGGGTCTCGGCCACCGTTGCTTTGTGTTTTTCTGCGTACTCGTGAACTACATCCCCGAGAAAAGCAAACAGACACTTTTCGGGAAGTTTCCCGGCGGTCCAGTCATGATCCGGCGGGATCACCTCCAAAGAGCAGTCATCATATTCAAGTATGGGTATATCGTTTTTGATTATCATTTTTTCTCCTCCTGTGTACAAAAAAACCCTACCAAACGATCCCGTCTGATAAGGTCTTTAAGATCAACCGATTTATATCATCTTATTTTCCTGACCATCACGTACTCGTTAAGAAGAGTACCGTCCTTTAATCTGATAGCATCGGGATGTACAGCTGTAATCTTAAATCCCATCTTTTCATACAGGGCTCTGGCGCGGGAATTTCCTTCGATGAACTCAAGTTCTATCTGCAGAATATCGGGGTTTGATTCCGCTATGCGGATCATCTCTTCAAACATCTTTGTTCCGATTCCTAAGTTCCAGTACTCCTTTAAAAGAGCTATGGCTACCCTGGCTCTGTGCTTTGTTTTAATTCCCGTGTTCCAATTTATCTGGCAGTTTCCTGCGATCTTTCCGTCAACGATACAAGCGATCATGATCTCGTTGGGTGCGGCTTTCTTTTTGTCAAAAAGCTCTTTCTCGCTCTCCGGCGTGTATTTATTGCACTCCTCGGGATATCTTAACAGGAAATCCGTCTCTCCGGAAGAAACGTAAAGATAATCAAGCATCCCCATGACTTCCTCGTCACCGGGATTTTTAAGCACTGCGGTGCGTCCGTCTTTTAATTTGAATTCTTTGTTCTCGATCAGCATTTTACGCTCTCCTTCCGTGATAATATTTTTGCTATTGTATCACTTCGGGAGAAGAAGTCAAACAAAAAAATTGAAAAAAGCCTTCCAAATTGCTTTGGAAGGCCGTTTTTATTTTCCGTCCGGGAAGCTGGTGAAAGCGTTTCTCTCAACCGTCGGGTACCCGATCTCCGCCTTGGCTTTTTTGAAGGCCTTGATCATAAAGGCCATATTTCTTGCAAGATTTCGCATGGTCTGGAGCCCCTCAAGGTCTTTCTTCACATCCTCGGCGGTGAAACCGTGAACCTGGTTCCAGTAGGTCGAAGGAGCCACAGGCATGCCGCTGATGGTAAAATACTTGTTTAAAACATCAAAGCTTGCGGTGTTTCCGCCGCGTCTGCAGCTTACCACCGCCGCCCCCACTTTCATGTGCTTTGAAAAAGAAGTGCTGTAGAACAGCCTGTCAAGAAGCGCAATGAGTGAACCGTTGGGGGAACCGTAATAAACGGGGCTTCCAACCACCAGTCCGTCGGCGGCTTCGAACTTTTCCGCCAGGGAATTCACGGGATCGTCGTTAAAGACACATCTTCCGTTCTTTGAACAAAAGCCGCAGGAAATACAGCCGCGAACGGCCTTGTCTCCCACCTGAATGAGCTCCGTTTCCACGCCCTCTTCCTTAAAGATCTTTATCATCTCCTCAAGCGCCGTGGCCGTGCAGCCCTTTGCATGGGGACTTCCGTTAAGCAATATCACACGTGACATATCATCCTCCGTTCCGCCGTCAGATATCCGCAGACAGTTCGTTTATCTCCTTCACATCCTGCTTGAGGCTCTTGTAGCCCACTATGAACATTATAACATGAGTTGCCGCATATCCGCACAGTGTACATACAAATGCCGCGGGATATCTGTGAAGCTGCCAGATTATGACGGTGATGCCAAGGCACACTCCTGCGGTGACAATAAAGTAAATGACGCTCTGGAACAGAAGGCCCATCCTTTCAACGCCGTAGATGAAGGTCATTACGGAAAAAGTAAAGCCTATGAGTCCGTACAAAAATATATTAACATAGGCGGCGATCACCGGTGTTGGGAAAAGCTTCACAAAATCGGGAGACATTGAAATAAAGTTCTCAGCACCCCCCGCATTGACGGAAACGTCAATCAGAAGGTTTACCACCACTCCCGCAAAGGCAGATATAAAAAAACTTATGATACCCCGTTTTAAATATGTCTTCATCTGTCGCTCACCGTCCTTTCGGACAACAGTCTTTCTTTGATCTTAGAAATGTTTCTGCGGGACACAAAGGCTTCATAGCCGTTCTTCATGATTATCCTGATGGTCCCCGTGACACTTAGATCCAGTTTCTTTATCTTCCTGATATTTACGATCTCTGATTTAGAAATCCGCACGAAACTCCGCTCCGGAAGTTCCTCCTCCAGCTCGTAAAGTTTCTTTGACACCGTGTGGGTGCCGCTTTCGTGAAGAAGAAAGACCTTCTGCCCCTGGGCGTAAACAGACACTATATCTCCGGGTGTAAGCATCCGGCGGTCTCCGCGTTCGTCCGTAGCTGCGATCTTCCGGTCATAAAACTCATGAAGCTCTCTGACCAGTCCCTCCACTTCTTTGGATTCGGTATGGTTACATACGTGAAGTTCTATTTCACGGTATTTTTCGTCTATCTCTGTTCTGATATGCATAAAAAGGCCCCTCGACGATTTTCTTTATTCAGTATAGCACAAAATCCGCCGGATAAAGAAGCCGTAAAGGGGCCGGTTTTTATGAAAGATCGGCGCGCATTTTCTTTCCGAACAAAAGGCTTGCAACTGCCGACAAGACAAGAGCACAGCACAGGGTCACAAGGATCGGTATCAGGAAAGCATCTTTCGAAAGATCAAGTTTAATCGCAGCCCGTGCCGCCTTGGTAGCGTAAAGGAAGGGCAGACACTTTCCGATCTTTTCCATGATCCCTCCCGTACCCTCGACGTCAAACCATATCCCGCCCACAAAACTGCCAAGGGATATGAGTATGGAACAAAGTCCGGGAGCCGCTTTCTCACTGAAGAGAGTGCCGAAGATCGTACCTATTGCGATAAACATCACCGCCGAAGGGATCACTGCCGCCACCGCCAACATCAATCCCACAGGGTTCAGTTCGTATCCCGTTATCAGAGATACCACGAAGGACGATACAAAAGCTACCAAAGCCTGCAAAACCGCCACCACTGCCATGGGGAGGAAATATCCTCCGATAAAATCCCTGCTCTTCATGGGAGAAGCAAAGAGCCTTATGAGAAACGAACCCGTGCGGTCCTTGGTAACGTTAAGAGCCGAAAACAGCATCACAAAGGTCTGTCCGAAGATGGCTATGCCCCCTGACAGATTATCGATCCTGAAAAGGGTCATGCCCGCCTCTTTGGGGATGCTTTCGTTGACTATCGACATGATAATGAGCATCGCCAGCGGGAAAGCAAGACAAAATATATAACTGAGGGAATCCCTCGACATCTCTATAAGATTTCTTTTTGCAAAAGCAATAGCCCTGTTCTTCATTACTTACCCTCCTCTGCGATCTTGATGAACACTTCTTCGAGACCCTTTTTACCCGTACGGTTTTCAAGTTCGTTAAGGGTACCCTCGGCGGCGATACGACCGTCGATCATCACAAAGATCCTGTCGGCCAGGGCCTCAGCTTCTTCCATGTAATGGGTGGTGAGGACTATGGTCATGCGGGATTTAAGGGCTTCTATCTCGGTCCAGAGTTTTCTTCTTGCCAGAACATCAAGGCCCAGGGTGGGTTCATCGAGAAACAGGATCTTCGGTTCCCCTATGATGGCCATGGCGATAGAAAGTTTTCTTTTCCATCCGCCTGAGAGGTGCTTTGCCTTTTTGTTTACGAACTCTTCGAGTCCAAAGGCTTTGACCGCCTCCGAAACAGCCCCGGCGATCCTTTCTTTTTCAAGATAAAGGGAAGCCATGAATTCAAGATTTTCCTTAACGGTAAGGTTCTCTGCCACCGCAGTGTCCTGAGTTGAGATGCCCACCAGGTGTTTCACCGCATCCGCTTCCTTTACCACGTCGTGGCCGAAGACTTCGGCGGTTCCGTCGCTTGGTTTGGAAAGGCAGGTAAGCATCCTGATGGAAGTGGTCTTTCCCGCACCGTTGACACCCAGAAGCGCCACCAGTTTTCCTTCTTCCACGTTAAAGGAAACCCCATTAACCGCAGTCTTGTCTTTGTATCTCTTTGTAAGTCCGTGAGTAACTATCGCATCACACATAAAAACCGCTCCTTGTCTTATGTTTTGTTTTCCGTTGAGGTAATAATACACATCCCCCCGGGAAAAAGAAACAATAATGACATGAGCGGTCATTTTTCACATATGAACGGTTATCTTTCAGTAGCCAAGGAACTCTTTAAGATCCTTATCCTTAATCAGATCCTCAAAGTTAAGCCCGAAGGAATACCCCTGAACGATCTCAAGGTATCGATTTAAAAATTCCTCGTAGGTCTTTGCTTCAAAACAGGAGGGTGTTATAAAGAAATCCCTGCTTCCGCCGGTCACACGGTCTCCGGCGGTGACACTGACCTTGTAATCTCCCGTCTTAAGCCTGTAAAACGTATATCTTTCCAGATTCCATCCGCAGATATCCACGTGTCCGAAGGGAACATCATAGGAGCTTACAACAGGATTTTCGGACAGTGCGGCATCCGCGTAGGTGTTTTCCACGCTCTTGATGAATCTCTCCGCGGAGCTGTACTCACATACATAGAATTTCCTGTCCCCTTTGAACTTCCTTACGAATTCCAAATCGCCGTCCACGGTCTTTATATCGTAGGTACAGATCTTTTCAATCATTTTCCGTTCAAGCCAGCGATAGTCCTTTTTGACATTCTCGTAGGCTCTTTCAAGATAGGGCTCAATGTCCCGGCCCAGTTTAAACTTCTCCTCGGGATTTGAGTCAATCACAGACTGCTTGGTATATTCACAAAGAAAATCGATAAACTCATCGGCAGTTTTACCCTCCGTCCATTCGGTAACGGATCGGAAACCTCTGTAAAAATCATCCACCTGAGCGAATACCAGACGCCCGTGATTCGCCACAATCTCCCATAAGGGCAGTGTCTTTTTCATTTTGTTGAGAGTGGCCCAGGAATAATCCTTACGGAGCTTTTCCAGGGCTTTCTCATAGTACACGTTGATATCCGTTCCGTATTTAAACAGATTCGGATCTACGGAAGGCTTTTTGTTAAGTTCCTCTTCCTGTTTTCTTTCTTTTTCCCGGATTTCTTCCATCAGGAAAAAGCGGTCGGAGCTAAGGGGCCTAAAGAGCCACACACGCGATGCGTCGTAACAGGAAAGAGCAGAGGCATAAATAAATCCTCCGTCAGCATCCCCGGGCTCCCCGTCCCATCTGCCGGCAGCAAGAGTGCCGTCCTTCATGACGAGAAGACAGTATTGCTCGGTCTTCGGAAGATCCCCGTCGCTTAAGGCTTTAAAACCGTCAAGCTTAAGAGAGTAGATACCCTCCCCCGGAACACCCAGATTGATCAGATTAAGATCCTCCTGCTCGAGGCAGTTTGACATGTCGTAGCGCTCCAGAGAATGCCATTTTGAAACCTCTGAAGCAGGGACCGAATCCGCCGTTCCCCGGTTAAACTTTCCGTTAAGACCCTTCTTGTCTCTGTCGGGGCACCAGGCTCCCGCCGTAAGATCCCCGTTTTTCAGTTCAAGAAGGCAGAACTCACCGTATTCCGGCCGGTCCTTTTTCTTTATGTCATGAAATTCATTAAAAGAAAGCGTAAGGTTTTTATAGTCGCAACAGAACTCGCCCATTACTTTATCTTTCCCTCTCTCAGTCTTCTCCTGTAAAGGTATCGATGGATTCCTAGATTATCTCGTTGTCCCGCTCGTAGTATAAAGAAATTTACCTTTACGAGAATTAACAAAGGTGGCATTATCGCTTGCCGTTGGCAATCACCACATTGATGGGCTCGACCTCAATCTTTTCCCAGACCTTCCCAAGCACGTAAGGCTCATTTGCGATGTAGTCGTCAAGCTCCTTTCGGCTCTCAAAATCCATTATAAGGGCAGAACCCTTCATCTTTCCCTCAGCATCAAGAAGGCCGCCGGCACAGATGATGTGGTCGCTTAGGTTCTTCATCCCTTCCAAATGTCGGGGACGTACTTCCATCCTCTTTTCAAGTTTTCCAGCTCCGTCGTAAGCTCTTACAAGAAATTGCATGATACATTCCTCCTTTATAAACTCTTAGAATAAAGTATTTCCTCCGTACCCAAAGCGGGTTTGGAAATATCCGTCAGTTTAAATCCTTTTGCTTCGTAAAAAGCACGGGCTCTTTCATTATCCTTAAACACCCACAGAACCACTTCCGAGAAGCCGGCATCCTTAATATCTTTCAACACCCTGTCCATCATCCGGCTTCCGTAACCTTTATGCCAGTTGTCGGGGAGGCTGTGAATGGAGATAAGTTCTGCTCTGCCCGAAAATTCCGCGTCTCGGGCGGCATCCCAATAAGATATGCAATGAGGCTTACGATCTACAAAAAGAATATAGCCGTTTCCTATATTTTCATCAAGCAAATGCTTAAACATCCCTGTTGCTTTATCGATGTTGGTGCATCTGTTTAACGTCTCTGCATCAAGAATCCCCGCAAAAGCCGCTTTCCAGCTCTCCGTCTGGATATATGCAAGCGAATTCTCGTCACCCTGTTTAACTCTGCGGATATTTACTTTGTCTTTCATTCTCTCATCCTTCAAAAAGTGCTTTACACCGTCGGAAGGATGCGACAATTCACCCCTGAAAAACTCCGGATAATACTTGATGGGGTCTTGGGGATCAATCCAGCGGAGAAATTCCTCATGATCGTCTTCGGTCATACTCATGCAGACCGGTTCGAAATCTTCCGGAACCTTCATGTAGAAATAATAGGCGATTTCATAAACGAGCTTGCCAAGATTTGACGCTGTGTCTCCGTAGAAATAATTCTCGTGAATAAAGCCAAGCCTGTCAACCTCCAGCTTTACGCCGGTCTCTTCAAATACTTCACGTACAACGGCTTCTTCGGCTGTCTCTCCGAATTTGATGCGGCCGCCTACGGAATAAAGATAATCAACCCAAGCGTTTCCCACCATCAGGATTTTTCCGTTCTTCATGATTATCGCTCCCACGCGAATATTGATTACTCCGTCTTCGCAGGGAACCGTCATGTCTTTGTTCATAACCCCTCCTTTATCTGCACCCAAACATTCTAAGCCTACATCGGTTACACCCATCTGTAGACCGTCTCTATGATCTTTTCGTCTTTCATCTTAATGACATAATTATCCCGGATTACCTTCTTTTCACCGTTTTCCAAATACATCAGAAAGAAACGGGACGTGATATATCCGTTATAACATCTTGCGTCGTAAATATTCACGCTGCCTATTTCAAAAGGTCCGGTCAACACAACCTCGTTGGTGGCTACGGCGGACTCCACAATTTTCTTTGACTCTGCCAAGAATGAAGCAAGTGCTGCGGATACGGCTGCTTTCTCCTCTTCATTTCCCGTATTTATGTCACTTCCGGGGTTCTCGGATTCCAAAATCATCTTTATAACCGGGCGATTTTCAGGTCCGTAGTTATAGCCGCCTGCCATAATCATCGCATTGATCAGAAGCGCTCCCGTATAGTAACCGGATATCCTGATAGGGAAAAAGAACTCGGGCTGAAGCATTGTCTTTCTCATGTCGGCAATGAGTTTATCCGCTTCTTTTTCATCAAGTTGCTTAAGAACCTGCCATTCAACGTAATTTGCGCTGCCCTCTATCTCTTCGCCGCAACATTCATAGGAAAACTCATAAGGGAATTTCTCGGAACGATACTTTCTGCATTCAAGGAGTTCCCTGTACTTTTCCGGATCAAAGCCTTCAAGCAATTCCAAAAGAAGCTTATTCTCACGAAGCTTGATGCTTAAATTTTCCTCAGTGTATTGGTACCTGTACAGAGCTTCCATTTCCCAGGGCCAGCAATCCCACCCTTCTGCTTCCTGAAAGCCATGGAACATCTCGTGGATTATCTTTGAAGCAAAAATCGGCATGGACAAGGCCTGCTGCACATTCCAAATGGCAATCATTTCGCCTTGATATTTGATGGCAGTATTCGCGCAAAAATCGGCGGTTTTCTCAATGAAATGCCCGTCAAAAAAACATTCCGTTTCATTGTAAAGCGCAAACTTGAGCGGTTTGAAGCCTTCCCACAGTTTTGAAAAGTCAACTTTCGAAATTTCTTCCGTGACCTTACGGTACAAAAACTCTAAGTTCCCCTTTTCCCAATCTTCCTTTGTCAGAAGGTTTACGTGACCGATTCTGGTCTCTCCCATCTGAGGAACGGGCACATTCTCATTTACCCATTGATGTTTGAAGCCAAGTTTCTCCTGAACACGCTTCGACTTTTCGTTGCCTTCGTAATATCCGCACCACACACGTTTAAGTTTCAGGTCTTCAAAGGCGTGTCTGAGCATTTCTTTGGATGCCTCCGGCACAAGTCCGCGTCCCCAGTAAGGCACGCCGATCCAATACCCGAGCTCCGCTTCGTCTTCTCCGGGCGCAAGATCGTTATGATGAAAGCCGATACTTCCGACGGGCAGTCCGGTTTCTTTCAGCACAATTGCGTATGTTTCCGGAGCCATAAGAATATCTTTTATAACCTGCCGGGTTTCATCCAAGCTCTTATGCGCAGGCCATCCCGCCGCAGGCCCAACCTGCGGATCTTTCGCATATTTGTAGCATTCTT
>Ga0129306_1002181_pt1 | contig 18380 bp, 14 predicted proteins | sample P827metagenome_FD_94438 | JGI IMG/M metagenome (GOLD analysis project Ga0129306, IMG submission 94438) | Capybara group fecal microbial communities from Wisconsin, USA - P827 metagenome | ecosystem: Host-associated > Mammals > Digestive system > Large intestine > Fecal | place: USA: Wisconsin... | reverse complement strand
GTGCCCTGCAGCACTGGTAGTTCCGGTTTTTCCGCCGATGACAGTGATCTGATCGGGGCTGCTGTATCCGCCCTCCTTGGTATACAGGACAGTAGACTCAACACTCAGCTCCTTCTGTGAGCCGTCTGCACTGTAATACACGGTCTCGTATGTCGGCATCTGTATGATCTCGTTAAACAGGCTGTACTGAAGGGCCGCCCTGAATATCAGATACATATCATAGGCAGTAACATAATGTTCGTCCTGAGTAAGACCGTTGGGATTCGTAAAATGGGAATTGGTCGCACCTATTGATATGGCTTCCTCATTCATCAGATCACAGAAAGCGTCAACCGTTCCGCCGATACCTTCCGCTATCATGATAGCAACGTCATTTGCGGAATAGATGAGCAATACATGAAGAGCCTGATCGAGAGTCATCTGATCACCGGGCTTAAGACCCATCAGCTGTGCTCCGGGCTCATCGATCTTAACATTCTCGGATGCGGTCAGCATCAGATCGGGAGATGCATATTTAAGCGCAACCAGCGCAGTCATTATCTTGGTAAGCGATGCGGGATGCATCTGTGCATTGGGGTTCTTCGCATACAGAGTATCCGCATTATTCATGTCAAACAGACTCGCCGCACCGGTCGCTCCCATATCGATGTCTTCGGCATTGAGATTGCCGGCAACGATACACAGATCCTCCGCAAATGCAGGATACGTGGAAGCAGCTTCCTCCATAACTCCGACATTATATGCAGATATGGTATTGTGTATCTCATACGGTGAGCTGAACTTACTTCCGCAGCCGCACAGAGATATACTCATTATGACAGCAAAAAGGAGCATGCATATTCTCTTAGACAAGCACGCTCCTCTGTATGTAGATCTTATCGGTAATAAATGCATCTTAATGATCCCGTGATTATTTATACATCTCGCGCCATTCCATATCGCCTCTGTCCAGAGATTTGATAAGCAGTTCGGCACTGGCCAGATTAGTTGCGATCGGTATGTTATGCATATCGCATAACTTGCTGATATTGCTTATATCAGGCTCGTGAGACTTGGGACTGAGCGGATCTCTCAGGAATATGACCAGGTCGATCTGGTTATGTTCTATCTGAGCTCCTATCTGTTGCTCACCGCCCAGGTGGCCTGCGAGATACTTGTGAATATTCAGATTGGTGACTTCCTCTATGAGCCGTCCCGTGGTACCGGTGGCATAGAGGTCGTTCTTGCTGAGTATGCCTCGATAAGCTATGCAGAAGTTCTGCATAAGCTTCTTCTTAGCATCGTGTGCTATCAATGCTATGTTCATGAAATCCCCTCTCTGGTCCGTATATTGCACTGTAAACGCACATTCAGTACGAGTCCGATGCCGATATACAGACTAACCAAGCTAGTCAGTCCATAACTGACGAAAGGAAGCGGAAGCCCCGTATTAGGGACCAGCTGAGTGGCAACACCGATGTTAAGAAACCCCTGAATCGCTATCAGGCTCCCCATGCCCGCAGCGATGACCAGTCCTGCCAGATCCTTTGATCGCTTAGCTATAATAATACATTCTATCGAGATGAAAATCAACAGTAGGATGACCGTACATGTCCCGATAAAACCGAATTCTTCGCCTATGACCGCAAAGATAAAATCGGTCTGAGGCTCGGATATGAAGTTACCGTTTTTAACGGAATTGATCTCATCCGAGTTATATCCTTTTCCCATCAGCTGACCGGAACCGATCGCCATGACGGAATTGTTCTGCTGATATGCTCCGGATGTCGTATATTCCTCGGGATTAAGAAACGCAAGGATTCTGTCCTGCTGATAATCATTGATGATCGCCTGATCCGACTGAAGGATCATCATCAGCAGTATGATGAATGTCGGAACTGCCACGGCCAGAACTCCGAGCACTACCTTCCAGCTGATTCCCGCCTCGAAGAACAGTATCGCGAATAAAAGCACGATGACTATGGATGTAGACATGTCAGGCTGTGAATATATCAGGTAGAAAATAGGCGCAAACAGAGCTACCGCAATGATGAAGAACCTGAAGTTCTTAAGTTCCTCCGAATACTTCATGAAGAACGCCGCAAAGAACATGATCATCATGATCTTTGCAGTCTCCGAAGGCTGGAACTGGAATCCGCCTATATTCAGCCATCTTGTCGCACCATGCGATCTTGCACCCTGGATACGCACCAGAGTCAGCAGTATGATATTGGCCACATATATCACCCAATAGAATTTGAGGATGATATTGTAGTCAAAAAACGATACAACGAGCATCAGGAATACGCCCAGCACAACTCCCATGATCTGACGGTTGTGATAGGACGCGTTGGCACTGCTGACCGCAAATATACCGATAACGGAAAGTGCCACGACAAAGACTATCAGTTTAAAATCATAATCCTTAATCCGATAAAGTTTGATCATCGCTGAACTTGAATCTCTTCCAGAAATTGTTATCTATAGTCTCCATGACAAGATCGGTTCCCTGAAGACGGGCCATCTTAGGCTGAGGAGCTGACTTGCTCTTGATCGTCCACTTGGGCTTATCTGCGGGATGATACTTGATTCCTGCTATCCTTAACTTCTCGGGATTCATCTCAAGAGCGGTTATCACTCTCTCGGGATCTCCGTTATTACCTGCCTGAGCCTGTCCGAACAGACCGCCGAATACATATATATCGCCTCCGGCTATAACGGCAGTACCGGGATAAACATCGCCTAGTATCAGTATGGAACCGGGAACATCGACAATAGCTCCGTCCTTGACGGTCCCCTTATAGACCTGAACACTGCTGTCCTTCTGGACCTCCGACTTAAACTCAAGACCGCCGAGTGCATTCTCAAGCATGGCTTGAGTGAGTTTGTTATGTCCGGCTACACAGGCAACCTTGACATTACTTGAGGAGGTAATGATATTGACCAGATCCCTTTCTGTCTGTGAATCGATCTGACGGTCCTCAAAGCTGATCGCCACATTTGCATCCTTAAAGAATGATGCCGATTCCCTGAATTTGTCGGCGAGATCCTGCTTGATGACCTCCATGTCCGCATCAGGGTCCATATGTACACTCAGACCGTTTCTGTAGCTTTTGATCACAACCGTTCCTGCCATAGATTAATCTCCGTTTATCGTTCCTTCTTCTATAGTTACATTACCGGACGTTTCGTCTTCTTCGATCAGTCCGAAGTAGTATTTATACACTTCTCTGGCTATCTGGGCCGCATAATCCGATGTATAACCGTGAGCCACACGCACCGTTACGGATATCTCAGGATCCTCATAGGGTGCATAGCTGACGAAAAGCGCATGGTTGGGTCTTGATTTGGACTCCTGTGCCGTACCGGTCTTACCCGCTACATTTACAGCCAGATCAGAGTAATATGCCTTGGATTCGACCACGCCTCTCATTCCGGTATGGATAGCTTTCCAGTATGAATCGGGCATGACTATCGTGTTTCTGACTTCGGCCTTATACTCATCCTTGATATTTCCCGCATAATCGGTAGACCTTGAAACAAGCGTCAGATTATAACAGGTACCGCTGTTTGCAACAGCCGTCACATATCTGGATAATCCTACTGTAGTGAAGTTATGGGTACCCTGTCCTATCGCACTTCGTATGGGGTCCATATCGGATATCTCGGGAGCAGCTTCATCTATCTGTATTCCTGTAGTCTCACTCAGTCCGTACATATCGGCATACTTGGCTATACGCTCAAGACCTGTATCCGAACTGTATGAGTCCGATATCGAAGACAGCATGTATCCTACTTCATAGAAGAAACAGTTACACGAATGCCTGATGCCTCCGCTTACGTTGAGTGAGCCATGAGCACCGGGATATATCCAGCATCTGGCGGGAGTATCTATTTTATCAAAGATACCCTGACAGGTGATCATGCTGGACGTATCAATGATATCTTCCATAAGACCGGCCGTTGCGGTTACCATCTTGAATGTAGAACCGGGCGCAGTCTTCTGATATGTAGCGTAGTTTATAAGCGGTGAGGCCTGACTCTCACGGATCTGAGCATAATACTCGGCATCAACGCCGTTAGCCATCTTGTTGTTGTCATACGAGGGATAGCTGACCAGCGCCAGGACTTCACCGGTATTGACATCCGTGACGACTATTGATCCGGTACAGGGATCGAGTGCCAGATCTGCAGGTGTCAGATCCAGATTCTTGATCCTGTTATGCATAAATGCATATGAAGTCTCTGCTCCTGCCTCAAAATTCCTGTACTCATCCTCGGGTATATGTACCTTGTCCTGATCGAGCAGGATCTGACATATCTGCCTTCCCGTGATCTCGTCATTTAAGAGCATATACTTGTATAACTTGTTTGTAAACTCGCCGTTATCTTCGAGAATATAACGAATATAATCGACTATCTTATCGAATATCTCCTTCGAATCCGAGTACTCATCACTGATATCGAGTTTGGTCACGTCGACCCAGTTCATGGCTATACAATACTCAAGATACTCGGCAAGGGAGATCGTCTCATCCGTCGTCCAGGCTATATACATCTGGTCGGATTTATCGACCTCACTCTCCATCAGTATGCCGTCAGAATAGAGTCTGGATGCTATCAGTGATTCATATACCTGATACTCCTTACCAAGGTCCTGATAAGGGGTTCTGGCATTATATAACTCATCCTCCAGAGTAGCTATGACCCTGGCGTACTTTTCGTTAAAAGATTCGTATACGGCCTTTTCTGTTTCCGACGCATATTTATCATAGAAATGGTCAATATCTATGACGTTATTCTCAATGCACGCATAGTAGACGCTGTATATGGGTATGACTATATCGGAACTTGACGAGTTCTCACCCGGCTTATACTCCTTGATATTCTGCATTTTGGCAAGGATTATGGCCGCGAGCTTCTCCTCTATTATGTTGGTCGCTGCGATCTGCAGATCCTTATCTATTGTCAGATATATGTCATCACCGGCTATCGGATCGATATGATCGGTTGTTGATATCTCCTTACCCACGTTATCAACATATACCGTTTCACGACCCTTTGTACCCTGAAGAGACAGCTCCATCGAGGATTCTATTCCGGACTTGCCGACTGTATCATTCAGATCATATCCCGCATCCTGTACCTGGAGTTCTGCCAGCTCATCCCTGTCGATCTTACCGGTATAGCCTACTATCTGAGACATGTACCTGCTGTAGTTATACTTTCTGATCGTATCCTCGGATATTCCGACACCGGGGAGTCGGTCAACGTTTTCCAGGACTACCGCCACTGTCTCGCGGCTTACATCCGTTGCAACAGTTGTCGCGATATACTTCTGGAAACTGTTGGTATTCATGTTGTACCGGATGTTAAGGACCTTCAGCAGTTCCTCGGGTTCATATCCGTAGCCCGGAACAAATGAATCCCTGTCATCAGGATCCGTATATGCTCCTATACCGAACCTGTTTCGTCCGCAGAGGTAATCTATGACATCCTGAGGAGTAGCGTTAAGTTCTTTGTATTCAAGGTCTGCAGGATCTATCTCTCCGTAAACATCCGCGAGGAATCGCAGCTGACGGGTGCCGTCCATTGTGAAATAGTAATCCCCTCTCCTGTTGATCGCTATTCCGAAGTCACTGATGCATTCGTCTCCGTTTGCCTCTATGATATCGATAAGTTCGGATATTGTGGCATTGAGTTTTTCGTTTTTGCCGGAACCGGATTCATAGACATCCTCTATGGTTACGGAATATGCAAGCTCGTTATATGCGAGCAGTTCTCCGTTACGGTCATATATGTTACCGCGGGCTGCACGTATGTTACGGTTCTTTTCGATGGTCATCTGGAAGTCCTGCAGATAGGATTCACCGTTGACTATCTGAAGGTCAAACACGCGATGGATCAACACGGCGCCGAATGCCACGATCAGTATGAACAGTATCAGCAGCCTTGTTTTGAATAACCCTATTAAACTGTCTCTGATATCGTCGTACATACCTTACTGTTGTCTGTCGGTTACGTATACCTTGTTGTGGATGAATAATATGACCGGATAAACGAGAAGTGTCATTATCATGGTAACTATGATCTCGGGAGCAATGACATGTCCCACATAGAATCCCATATCAAATCTGCCGCGTAACAGGAACAGAAATACGTAGCATGATATCCCATAAAGCAGATCGGTTGAAATGATGAGGGCCAGCGGAAGTTTGACATCCTCCGGGTAGAACACATTACAGAATTTGCCGTTCATATATCCCAGATACATATAGATCAATGCATAGAATCCGTTGAATGAGCCAAAAAAAACATCCATGAGCATGCCACAGCCGAAGCCAACCAGCAATCCTGCCAGTTCGCCTTCCATAAAGCCGAAGCATGCGGTTAGGATGATCATCAGATTGGGTACTATACCGCCTATATTGATCCTTGAAAACACACTGCTCTGAAGAATGAATACGATCCAGACCATCAGAACAGCTACAATAACTTTTTTCATCAGTCGTCTGTACCGGGTTTGAGCTTCATTATCACGAGCACATCTGATATATGTTCAAAATCTACTGCCGGAGTTACAGTGCCCGATTTGGTGATGTTATTCGTATCGGCACTGATGGAATCGATGTATCCGATCAGGATACCCGGCAGATACTTATCGGATATATTGCTGGTAACAACCTTATCCCCGAGGTGTACCTCATCATCGGAATCAACCAGCTGTGAAAAGGGAATGACGCCGTCGGCATACATCTCCAGGCTTCCGGAGACTATCAGTGTATCGGAATTGGAAAGAATCTGTGCAGACACATTGGAATCATCCTCTATGATGCTCTTTACTCTCGCCCAGTGAGCTCCCACTGCCGTCACGCGTCCTACCAGTCCGCCGCCTGCCATGACGTTCATATCGACTTCTATCCCGTCGGATGATCCTTTATCTATCACGAATGTGGAATACCAGTTGCCCGCATCTCTGGCGATGACTCTGGCGCCCGTCATCTCGTATGAAGAATACTCATTATCGAGATTATAGAGTTCACGAAGTGATATCAGCTCATACTTATCCTGCTGGAGCAGCGTATTCTCCGTAGTCAGTTCATCCACTCTGGCCTGCAGTTCCTCGTTTTGAGCGAGCAGATCCTTGATCGTGGCTATCTGCTCTGTTCTGTTGGCCAGGTAGTAACCAGTCTCGGATATTCCCTTTTCAAAAGGCGTAACAATGAAACCCACCGCATAATTTAAGGCAGACCCCATAAAAGATGTGGTGTAGCACAGTATCATAAGGACAGTGCACAGAATTGTTAAAATAAAGAGGAGATATTTACTGGTAAAGGTAAATTTCTCCCCTTTTTGCTGAATAACAGGACTCATAATGATTATCTGGGAGCGTAAGCTACCGTTCTGTAATGATCGTCTTCTATGATCTTGGCCAGACCGTCGACAACACTTGTCATCGGTGAATCCGACAGATTAACCCTTAATCCGGTACCCGAAGCCAGCTGCTCTACCAGTCCGGCCGTCTGTGAAGCGCCGCCGGTCAGGTACAGACCGTGCTTGTATATATCGGCCGCAAGCTCGGGAGGAGTACGCTCGAGTATTACGCGTACATTATCTATGATCGTTGCAAAGTTCTCTTTCAGGCAGCTGTCGATAAGATCGGTAGGGATGGCTCTCTCAACGGGAAGACCTGTGACGATGTCTCTTCCGTAGACAACCGCTGCTTCATTATCATCCTCGAGTTCACGGAGTGTGTTCTTGACATTTGCAGCGGTCTTACCGCCTACTATCAGACTGTACTCGGTACGAATCGCATTACGTATGGAATCATCGAACTTAAGTCCGCCGACCTTGATCAGTCTGGAAAGAACGATGCCTCCGAGTGAAAGGATGGATATCTCAGTAGTATCGAAACCGACATTAACGACAAGAACACCCTGAGCGTTTAGGACGTCGATGTTCATGCCGATTCCGTCTGCAACAGCCTTTTCGACGATCATGATCTTCTTGGCCTTGACATTGGCTTCCTTAACGAGATCATAGAAGGCTCTCTTCTCCACCTCTGTAACATCCCAGGGAATAGCTACATAGTAATCCGCGGGATGACAGTTGCCCTTCATCATATCTGTCAGGAAGTTACGCACCAGTATCTGCTCATACTTAAGCTCTGCGATAACACCGTTGCATAACGGGTATGACAGATGAATGTTGGCAGGTGCCTTCTCATACATCTCAAATGCAGAATCACCATATGCAAACAGCTCATCCCTGTCATTAACGGCTATCATGTTCTTCTCGATCAGAGTATGACCGTCATTGCCGTCATATATCTTGATATTACTGGTACCTAAGTCTATACCGAAGGAATTCATGTGTGCTCCTTAACTGATTTTTATCATGCAAAACCTGCAATCAACGATTTTATCATATTTAAGCATTGCAATCAAGGAGAGTCTGGCAGGCTTTAAGGATTCCGTACTTGCCGTGGGGCCATGTAATACCGCCCTGGAAGTAAACGGAATACGGCTCACGTAAAGGGCCGTCTGCCGACAGTTCTATGCTCGAGCCTGATACAAATGCTCCGGCTGCCATGATGACCTGATCGTCATATCCGGGCATATCCCACGGTTCGGGCGTTACATAGCTGTCAACGGGTGCGGCTGCCTGTATGCCCTTACAGAATGCTATAAGTTTCCCGGGGGCTCTCAGGATGGCCTCCTGAATGATATCGTATCTGGTCTCCGATGCGTACGGTGAAACTTCTATCCCCATATCCTCAAGCATATGCGCCGCAAATATGGCTGTCTTGAGAGCTGATGCGGTAACTGTTGGCGCCAGGAACAGCCCCTGATACATATCAGGAAGTACATGTAACGATGCGCCGACTTCCTTACCCAGGCCCGGCGAAGTCAGCCTGTATGAAGCATTCTCAATACACTCTGCGGTTCCGGCTATATAGCCTCCTATGGGTGATAATCCGCCTCCCGGGTTCTTGATAAGGCTTCCTACGGTCATATCCGCACCGACATCAGAGGGTTCTGTTGTCTGTACGAACTCTCCGTAACAGTTATCGACCATGCAGATGATATCGCTTCGGATCCCCTTGATAAACGAGATAAGCTCACCGATACGCTCTACGGATAACGTAGGCCTGGTTGCATATCCGCGGGATCTCTGTATTTCTACCATTCGAGTGCGTTCGTTGATCGCAGCCTTTATGGCATCATAATCAAAGTTCCCGTCGGGTAACAGGTCAACCTGCCTGTATGTGATGCCGTACTCGGCAAGTGAGCCCTTGGAAGGTCTGATACCGATCACTTCATCGAGAGTATCGTATGGCTTACCCGCAGGACAAAGAAGCTCATCTCCGGGTCTTAAGTTACTCATAAGAGCCAGTGCGAGCGCATGCGTTCCGCAGGTTATCTGGGGACGCACCAGAGCATCCTCTGTATGGAATACACCGGCATATACTTCTTCAAGCGTGTCCCGGCCTGCGTCATTATAACCGTATCCTGTGGTTCCGTGTAGACACCCTTCGGATACTCTTGCATCCTGCATTGCCTTCAGGACTTTCATCTGGTTATACTCTGCCGTCTCGTCTATTGAGGCAAAACGGGTATGTAATCCTTCCAGGATCTTCTCACACCTGTCTGCCACATCGCGGCCTATTCCCATTTCCTGATATTGTCTGTACAGCTCTGCTTTCATTTCGTCGTTTCCTGTAATTTGTTTGTGGTTTACATAACGCATCCTATATGCGTTTTATATGATCCCCGATACTATATCATCGCATATCGATGCGGTATCGGAATATTTGCTCCTGTCGATCCAGCTTATTATATCCTTTTCACGGTTAAACCATGTAAGCTGACGTTTCGCATAGTGCCTGGAATCCCGCTTGATCAGGCGTACAGCCTCGTCAAGATCGATCTCTCCGTTTATATACATGAGCATCTGCTTATATCCGATGCCCTGCATGGAAGTCATATCAGGAGTACAACCCATATCGACAAGTGATCTGACTTCTGCTTCAAGCCCATCTTCCATCATCCTGTCCACACGATCATCTATGCGCGTATATACAGCAGCCCTGTCATCGTTCAGAACATAATATCTGAACTCATAGGGACTCTTACGCGCACGCTGCTGAGCATTATGCTCATATATCGTTCCACCGTTCTGTCGGGCATACTCGATCGCACGGATCACGCGCTTGACATTATTGGGATGGAGTTCCGCAGCCGTGTCCGGATCCAGATCCTTAAGCATATCATGAAGTGCTTCCGGCCCCCGTGTATCAGCGATACTCTGCAGCTCAGCACGCATTTCATCGTCTCCTCCCTGATCGGAGAATTCAATGTCATAGAGCAGAGCCTGTATATAGAATCCCGTACCGCCTACGACTATCGGAACATGCCCGCGACTGTATATCTCTTCGCAGGCCTTCTGAGCTCTTATCTTAAAATCATAAACGTGATAAGGTTCGGTAGGTTCTATGATATCTATCATATGGTGAGGCACGCCTCGCATCTCATCGGGCATGATCTTGGCGGTGCCTATATCCATATGTCTGTATACCTGCATCGAATCAGCAGATATAACCTCGCCCCCTGTTCTGAGGGCGAGGTCAACACCTAATTCGGATTTTCCTACGGCTGTAGGACCCGCTATTATATACAGTTTTTTACCGGCATTATCGAATGATCCCATATGCTATTGCCGGAAACACCGGCTTCAGTCGTCTGTTCTGATAAAGGATGCTGCTACAACTCTGATCAGTGCAAAGAGCACACCCGATACAGCCCAGATTATCCACGTTAAATCCCAGCGCTGCGTCGTGAAGCTCAAGGCAAGGTATATAACAGTGATGAGCAGCCAGTAAATCCTTGAGAGATTATCAAGCTTTCTGTTCTTTATCTTTTCATCGGGAGTAAATCCATCTGTCTGTAAGAGTGCCTTATATGAGCTCGCAACACCGCATACGGCGATAAAGAGATAAACCGCACATCCTATCAGGAGCAGAAGGAGACATACCATACATATTATCACAAATGGACTAAAGCCCAAAACGGAGGTTACAACAAGCGGAACACAGCCGAGGATACACATGAGCACGCCTGCAGTAAGCGCTCTTGTATTCATAGGCTCATATTCTGCAAGTTTATTCTTTGCCATACCGTCAACGCCATACTCGGTCTCAAATACATCTTCGGTCAGATAATTGAACTTACCGAGCTTGCCGCCATGTGTGATAAACAGGAATACTGCGATACCGATCTGTGCAAACAGAGCAATGAGACCAATCGCAACAGCGGCTGACTCGGATATCTTCAGAATACCGGAGTATGAAAGTCCTGCCATGAATATAAGGATCACGGGACTGGTTACGCATAAGAACACGCCGAGAGCAACTTTCGGAAGAACCTTCTTCCTGGCACTGATGAAATCATTTGCCTCCTCCATGGTGACTCTTCTTAATATAGAAGCAGGTTCCGCATCTACGGTTAACGATCCGGTCTGTGTATCGGGCTCGATCTCATCCTTTAACAGATAATCGGTACTTACACCGAAGATCTCAGCCATCTTCAGAATCTTCTGTAAATCCGGTACGCTCTGTGCACTCTCCCATTTGGATACGGACTGTCTGGATACATCCAGCATTTCCGCAAGTTCCTCCTGGGACCATCCGTTTTTCTTTCTTTCATTAATGATCTTATCTGCAAGTATCATTTTGTTTCCTTTCCGGGGCGGTATATTTTTGTGTTGTTTCGTCCCTCGTGTCATAACGTCGGTTGCCTGTTCGAACATCATCAGGATACCGCATCCGGCGGTTGCAAACCATAAAGCCGGCTGTCCAATCCGTCAACCGGTGGTTGCAATTCATTGAAAATCACGCCATTTTGTGTAAAACCGACGAATCTATATCACTGACATGAGCAAAACCCGTAAAGCTCATTATATATCTTAATTCTCTGCCGACCTTACGCAGAAACTCCGAAGTGCCTTCCACTCCGCCATGCTCAAGAGCAGGTAACATGGATCTGCCGACGGCCGCAGCATCGGCACCCAGAGCCAGAGCCTTAAATACATCAGCTCCCGAAGATATTCCGCAGTCCACTATTATCCCGACATCCCGGCCGCGTAGTGCTTCCTTTATCTGAGGAAGTACCATCATCGGAGGTACGGCATACGGAAGTCTGCCGTGGTGATGGCTTATTATTATTGCCTTTGCGCCCACATCGGCACATTTGACAGCATCGGATGCGCTGAGCACACCTTTAACGACAAAAGGCAATTTGGTAAGCCCCACATACTCACGGAGCATATCCGAAGTCTGCTCAGCCATCAGTTCGCCCACTACTACATCAAGGCCGTCCTCACCGAAGATATGATCAATATCCATACCTATACCGAATGCACCGACACTCTCGGCATACTGCATCTGATCGACGACCTTGTCATGATCGGCATAGGGCTTAACTATCCTGACGGTCCTGGCACCCGTATCTACAAGCTTCCCAAACTGATCATTCTCCATCATACCGCAGAAGTTCAGTATATTACACTCTGCAGCTGCCATGGAGTATTCTTCGAGTCCGTTCTTTTCACGTCCGTTATAGTTCTTCAGGTGTGAGAATGCGGGTGTCATCACGGGCATATCAAACTTCTCGCCGAGGAACGTGATCGAAGTATCTGCAACGACAGAATCGATCAGCCTCTCCTCTATGAGAAATGAATCCATATATTTCTCGGTTATAACATTCGCATCAGAGAGTCTTGTATAATCCATTCAGTTCCTCCTTCAGATATCCCATGTATCTGATATAATCATCATCGTTACTCAGATGCTCCAGTATCATCGGTATCTCCGGATCGATATCATGCATCTTCTCTGCATAGTATCTGAGCGGATACTCGCCGCATCCGGGTGCGCATTCCTCGAGTCTGACCGTATATGCACTCGCAAGATGTACGTCCTTTATGTGACAGCTTTTGATCAAGCTCCCCAGCTTCTCAGCACATTCGTCCACCATCTCGGCTGCATTGAAATACCGGTCTATGGAATTGGTCATGTTGATGATATCCATATGGACCGCAAACCGGTCACGGTCAACCTCTTCGATGAGCCTTAAGTAATCATCTGGTCCGGTAGGTATCATCCAGGGCATGGGTTCAAGAGTAAAGTATGTCTTCTTAATACCTGCACGATCTATTATCTCACGTACCATCTTCACCGTAGCTTCTCTCGCTTCATCCGTGAAATTAGCCTTATATCCTCCGTCCCAGACAGGTCCGAATGCACCGGCCACGTTCACACAGCACCTTGCACCTATGTAATCGGCCATGCGAAGCTGCTCAATGCAGTAGTCCATGTTCTTTCTGCGCTCGTCGGCATCTGCGGCAAGAGCATTTCTCCATATCCCGACTTCGGCTATGGTCAGTCCTGCCTTTTCTGCAGTTTCCTTATACGCTATTATCTTTTGTTCGGGTTCATCGCTCTGTACAGGAAATACAACGGTGGTACACCCAAGTTGTTTCTGATTTTCAGTCCACTCCACCGGCGTTTCATGTTTGAGCGGTGATGATGTTCCCAGTCTCATACTGTCATCTCCTTTTCATATTCACAAACGACGGTCTTAAGATTTTTCAGGGCTTATAGTAGTCATCATAGATACGGTTTCTTTTCGCCTTTTCCCCGGGAGTAAGGCGTTCGCATCCTGCGATATCATAAGCACCGAAGGTATTCATCAGGCGTGATGTCGGATCAAGCTCAACGTAGGTGACCCAGGGCAGCCAGTGATGAAGTGTACGGAGAACCTGATCAGAGAATCCTCCGCCCTCCCAGGAGAGTCCCTGAACAGCATATCCGAAATCTCCGTATACATCATTGGCATTACGTGAGTTATTATGTATGAACTCGGCATAATCCCTGTAATGATCGTCTCCGGTGATGATATAGAGTCTGTAATAGATATAGGCACAGGCAGACATATACATATCTCCGCCGCCGGTTCCGATAGTCACGGGGCTCATTCCGCTGATAGAACGGCTCGAAAGAGGTACATGCGGATCATCGCAATATACCGGGAAAGTCCATGAATATGTCCATGTCTCTGTATAATCGGCAGCGCCGCGAAGTGCTTCGAGCCACTTATCTTCACCGGTCAGATCGTATAATGCAAGGAATCCGAACATCGCATATATACCGGATTCATTATCAGTGATATCGGTATTATCACAGGTCGATCCGCGGTATTCAAAGCCCTTATAGACGTTGTTGTATGACCATTCTCCGGCCTTAAGTGCGGTCTCCTTATAACTATCCGTACCGGTAACCAGATACAGCTGAATGAAGAACCTGACGATGCTGATCGTATTGGCCTTTGAATCCATACGCATGGTACCGTCATCATTGTAGGCTCTGTAGAATGAACCGTCGGTATTCTGTATCTTCATGAAATACTCTGCCGAACGGGTGCAGAATTCGAGCCAGCCGGGATGCGATTCACCCCTTCGGGCGGTCAGAACATATGCATCGAGGATATTCTCAAGACCGTCTGCTGACATCCTGAGCCATATCGGATACGGTTCGAAAGCCTGATTAATGGGACTGTAACAGCCTCTTGGAGCGCCGTATTCATTGGCTCCGTTCTTTACCCAGAACTCTATGATCTTTCGTCCCTTATCATATGCTTCGGAGTCATCCTCGCGAACGCCGTAGTCCATGAGCTGATAGCCTATACCGGGCTGCTGACCGACGAATCCGAACTGCATCGATATGCTGTCCACATCCATGTCGGGCAGAAATGACGAGAACGGTACGCCCCAGGCGCCGTTTCCGTAATCTCTGACCAGTTGCTTCATAGCATTGATATTATTGTGATACTGAAGGTCCTGATCTACATCAAACAGGTCATCGCGAAGTCTGTCGTATACCGAGCGCCATGCCCATCTCATCATCGGATAATAATCGTCAAAGTTTGAAAGATCCAGCCTTACTTCATAATTATCCGAGAATCCTTCCTTCATGGGATGAAGTACACGATAAAAGGTCTTGGTCTTCATCATGTAGTCGATGTTATATCCCTGGCTCATATCACCGATCTGGCCGTCTGTAGCAGGATATACATAATCGATCGAGATACCGTCACTTACTGCACCCGTCTTCTTTCTGACAGGTAAACCGTAATACAGATAATTGATCGTCTTGTCCTCAGGCCTGGATAAACCGATTGAACCTGTCGTATACTCCTCATCTATAGCCTGGGTGAAGTGATACATCCTGCGTCCGGGCAGGGTCACATCGGCTTTATTTCTGGACAGCATGATAGTCTCACCGCTCTTCTTGCTCATCGCAGCAAAAAGAGGGAGCGTCATGGCGGTCTCTTTTCTTAAGTGATATTCGCAATCGGGATCATATCCGATGACATTCGGGCGGGCATATTCGTTGTCCTTATACCATGTTGCCGGCGCAAAACATGAATAATCACGAATGGATTCTGCATCCGATAATACAAAGGAGATCTTGGAAGCAAATCCAAGATCGTCATCTGCCTTCTTTAAGACACTCACCTTACGGGAAATGACGATACTGCCTGAGTCTTCAGTATATGTATCCTCAAACTCAAGTTCGGAACCGTTCGGAGTAACCAGAACTCCTGAGGCAACTGTGCGGCCTTCTTCCTCACGGATCTCTTCGTACTCACGATCAAAGAATTCCGTGACAGCCATCGTCGTCTTAACAAATGCATAGACAGGTCGTTTATTGTAGTAGAGTACGCGGTCATTTTTGAGGATCCTGACTCCTCCGTGGTCAAAAACAAGCTCGTGATCATTGATCATCATTGCCATCGTTCAGACCTCCTCAGTCCTCATCTTCCTTACTGTTCTCATGATGCGCTTTGGCTATGTATGAGTTATACATCTCAACCGGATCTTCGTCCGTACGCTGAAGTATCATGAATTCCTCGTGATCTATATCATATTCCCGAAGGTGATAGTACATGAGATCACCGTCTATATAGTATTCAGCATCTACCGTATGTTCTCCTGTGTCCTTATCGGCGGTAAAGTCGGTAATCAGAGTATCATTTACCAGTTCTGCTTCTCTGGGGAAATAGGGCTCATTCGTATCAGACGGGACTTCTACCATGCAGAACGGTTTCTCTACACCGTCATCTACCCAGATGGAATAGTTCTTGTTGGCTGCATAAGGAACCCCCTCTGCAATCACTATCATGTAGAATTCGGCTCTGTATACTCCCGCGATACCCTTGGAGCCGTCACGCTCTTCAGGGATCTCGTCTACAGAACTCACGCTCGTCTGAGGTGTCAGGTACTTTGCGGAATTATCCTCCTTAACTTCAGGCTCGGTCTCCTCGGTTTCTTCTTCAACATCAAACCAGCGGCTCATATCGGGAACCTTACCGGTATATTCTCCGGACTGGCCTTCTCCGATAAACTCTGTCTTCGGTGAATCTTCCTCAACGGTGCTTACTTCGACCATACCGTTTGTTACTTCCAGAGAGGTCGAATATCCGCTTCCCACAGGCTTAACCGTAACCTTAAATACGGTTCCGCGTACGGAGAACATCGCATTCGGAGTGACCACATCAAAGCTTTCATCGGCTCCGAGCGTTTTGTCGATACTTATCTGATCACTGCCTTCAATGAGGATGATCGTCGTTTTGGTAGCTTTTTTCTTCCCCTTGGCTTCGATCGTGAACTGTGTGTCGGAACCTGCGACGATATGCTTATCCTTATCTATCAGGAGAGTCAGTTCGCTGTCCGAATATACATTAACGGAATCACCGGAATTAAGCTGCCTGCCCTTGGTAATGTCGGTAACGCTCGTATCTGACGAGGTGACCGTTGCGGTCCCATTTAGTTCCTGCACCGTTATGGAGCGTTCACCGCCGGATTCCCAGGGCATTGAACAGGCGCTCAGGCCTGCGCAAATGGCGATCGTGAGTATAGTTGTTGTGATGATCTTAGCTGTTTTCTTCATTTTGTGATCCCTTATCAATCATATATCCGATAATACATCAGCCAGTAGCCGTCAGAACCCACATCCTGTGCATAAGCCAGGCCGTCATAGTTCTTTATCAGTGTTCCGTCAGCCACCAGCTTCTCAGCTTCAGCCGGACTCGTCGGATAATAGACGGCATTCCCGACTTCATCATACACGTCCGTATCCAGACTGTATGTGGTAAACTCAAGCCTCACGTAATCTGAATGATCGAAATGCAGCTTCTGTGCATCGTTTACCACCGTAATATGGTTGTATTTATACATCTCTCCGTCAGCAAGAGGTTCCGTATACCAGATCTCACCGTCGGTATATTCTACGGATCCGTAATGCCTCTCGGGATCGTCGCAGATAATATCGCTCATATCTCCTTCTTCAAGATTGGTTCCCATATATCTGCTCAGAATCTGATTGATGTTACTGTGACTGATACAATACTTGTCATCCCTCATGACAACTCTGGACATGTCGTTTAATCTGCTCCATTCGAGCGCAAAATGAGCATATGAATTGGGCCAGTCTTCATCGCGGAAACTAACTTCCGAGAAGTTGGTCAGAAAGACATTCAGCTTTTTCTGAAGCTCCGAAGTCATGTTAACCGCTTCACCGGTGAGCTCATACGGCCAGGTACTGATAAGCGACAGGTCTGCAGAAAGCCCGGTACAGGAGAATTCTTCACTGTCATCCATGTATTCGGGGAAGAAACTCTTATACAGATAAGCAGTCCTGTAATCATGTATATATTCGGGTCCGTCTTTTTTACCGAAATCAAGTAACAGAGTTGACAGGCTTATACCTGCGATACGAACGGATTCAGTACTATACGCTGCTCCGGTCTCACCCTCGATATATGCACGTAATTCTTTTGAATTAATCACACCTTCCTTATCAACAAGGGGATATGATATCCATTCTCCGTTCTGCCAGCTGTACAGATACGTATCCCACACATTGGAGCCGCCGGTTCCGAAGGTATAATGCTCAACGAATATCTCATCAAGATTCCTGCATGCCAGATCATCAAACTCAAAGACTTCGCCTTCGTTGGGACTGTCTATATAGTCCTGAGTTATCAGAGTATCGAGTCGTGTAAACTCTATCTCGTAATGATCACCGACCCTCTTTATCACGTCCGGTTTATGATCTCCGTCCAGATCCTTATCCTTATAATCCGGGATCACATCACCTATATCGCCCTCGTAATCAGCGTATTTTCCGCCTTCTGCCATAGTGATCGCATGAGCTGTTACGGCATCTTCTATAGACATGCTGTCTGTGGGTAGTGTAAACCGGTATGCCAGTGACACCCAGTCCGGGCCGCCGTCAAACGGATTTTCTTCCTCAGTTTGATCCATGTTTATACCCGGGCCTG
>Ga0129306_1002180_pt1 | contig 18384 bp, 13 predicted proteins | sample P827metagenome_FD_94438 | JGI IMG/M metagenome (GOLD analysis project Ga0129306, IMG submission 94438) | Capybara group fecal microbial communities from Wisconsin, USA - P827 metagenome | ecosystem: Host-associated > Mammals > Digestive system > Large intestine > Fecal | place: USA: Wisconsin... | reverse complement strand
CCAAGGAAACAACTGGACTGGAGCCGGTTTTCGAAGAAGGCAAAAACAATCCCTTTGGATTGTTTTTCCGACGCGGCTCGCCGAATCACATACCCTGCCCACCATAAAGGAGTATAGCAAAGCTATACTCTTTTATTTTTTGTATTAAGGTTGACTAAAAAAATGAGTAAGAATATAATAAAATAAATAAAAATATAATATATCGGAGAAAATATTTATGAAATTATATAGATATATGAGTATAGAAGAATTTTTAAAAATGTCTAAAGGATTGGATATGAAACCTTACAATGTCTCACACTATAATTTAGAAATTACCAATAGTGAGGGATTTTGTTTTATTGGAGAAAAGACAATTGGAGAATCCGAAAATGGGGAAAGTTTTGTGTTTGACCCAGAAGAATCTTTCTCTTTTTTGGGCCCAACGGTAAATGATGATATCTTAGTGGAGTTTGAAGCTCCTGATGACATAAATATAAAAGAAGGATATGGAAAATATCATAATCCGCATGATGGTGCTATTATGACAATTAATGAATACTCTTTAATGGAATATAATAAAGATATTATAAAACCTGTCAGATTTATTTTATGTCCAAATAGATGGAGAGATTTAGAAGAAAAAATAGGGGATTGGAAAGAATTTTCGGAAAATGAAGATTATAATATAAGGGATCTAATTACTCAAATAGTTCAAGCCCAAATTGATAGATTGACATTTATAAGTTTTTATATTGAAAAAACCTATGATAATTTTAAATATTTACCACCTTTGCCTAATACTAGTAAAGATGAAATTTGGAGAATAATTAGAGGCGATGAAAATGATCCTATAAGTTTAATTTATGGTAATCCTATTACAGATGAAAAAAGATATGAATTAAAATTTTATCCTGATAGTGAAAAAGTAGATTTTGGAGAAGATATTCCAGAATTTTGGAAAGAATTAAAAGAATTATATGATAATAATAAATTTTTCTTTGATTCCGATGGAAAACAATTCTTAATATTAGCTGTATTTACAGCACAATTTCCTCAATTATTAAAAACGTTTAGTTTTAATGCAAAAATAAATGAATATAGGAAAGGCGAATATGATTATCAATTTAGAAGTAAAGAACCAAATCCACCGTATGAATTTGACTTGTGGGATATTCAGATGACAAAAACAAAAGACGGAAAAATTGATTTTATTAATAGTAAATCAATTGTTGAAAATTTCGGCAATAACGGAATTGATAGTATAATAGATCTTATGAAGAAAGATATTCCAAATTTAAAAAGTCGAGAGCATGAAGAACAACAAAGAAAAGTAGAATGGAATAGGAGGTTATTAGAATATAAACAAAAAATTGATTCAAATATGATAGAAAAAGAAGATGTTCCTAAAATAATAGAAGATATTTTTTATAATTATCAAGCAGATTCTGACAATCCGATTAGAATAGAATTGAAAAGCAAGTTGGAGAAAATAAAGAGTATTATTGCAGAATATTATCAATGTGAAGAAAGTGAAGTATGCGTTGGTAATACAGTTTTTGATGAAGCTAAATCATATGTTATAATACTTGGTGATTTAAGTTTTAATTGGTCTTTTGAAGGAAGAGATTTAGGAAAGTTAAAAGTAATTGCAGGAAATGCTGATTTTTCTGATTGTGGTATGTTTGGTATTGGTTTAGGAGACTTGGAATATATTGGTGGAAAAATCAATTGGGGAGAATTTAGAGAAGAAAAATATGAATATGAAAAACGATTAGCTAAATTATTGAAAAAAACAAAAAGCCCTTTGCAACAAAGAGAAGAAGAATTATCAAAGTTAGAAGCAGAAGCTCAAAAATTTTCTGAATTAGAAAATTTAAGGGATAAATTAGAACAAGCAAAAGGTCAGTGTCTAGGAGAATAAATGTATGAAAGAAAAGACAAATTTTAAAAGAAATATCGTAATGGAGAAATAAAAGAGGAAGATTTAACAGAAGAACAAAAAAAGGCTTTATGTGATATTTATGATAAGCAAATTGCTAAATTTAAGAGGTCTAATGAGATTAGAAAAAAACTTTTAGAATATAGAAGAAAAATGCAAAAAGAAAAAATGTGTGATAGTGATTGCTATATTTGAAAAACATATTAAAATATGTTATAATAGAATATACGCAAATTCATTTAATATCCAAAGACGTAACAAACATTCATCAATAGGAGGGGTTTTAAATGACAGAAATTATCAAACTTGGAGAAAAGGCATTAGTAGAGATTCCAATTCAAAAATTGAACGGAGTTCTCGTGTTGGGTGAGATGGCAATAAAGAGAAATCGCTATACACTTCCAGTTGTTTTATTAAACAGGAGAAATGGAGAGTGTAGGGGATTAGAATCAAATGTCAATCTTTCTGGCGGTGTACATGCAGGAACTATTTTCGTAGATGATGAACATGATGGTATTTTTCGTCATGAAGAATTCACTTTGAAAGATGATTTTCCTTATAGGGTATTTGTGGATGCAGAGTTCGAATATCCAGAAATTGTCAGAGAATTCTTAGCCAACTAATTTTTAGGCGCGGTAACAAAATGTTTCCGCGCCTTCGCCGTTTTTAGTGTAATTTTTACTTTTAAACTTTACAAAAAAACTTAAATATTGATATAATTTAATAAGAAAAAACAGAAGAGGATAGAAAATGGAAAAAGGAAAAAAGTCAGAAAAAAAGAAAAAATTTAGATTTAAAAATTTAGTTTTAAATTTATTAGAAATAGCTTGTGTGTTTACAATGCTTTATAGTGGTACAAAAATAGTAATTTGGGCAAGAGAAAATAGTGCTAGTAAAAAGCAAATTGAAGAACTTTCTAAAGCTGTAGTAATATCTGATGAAATCGATATTGAAACTGGTGAACCTGCTTTTGAAGTAGATTTTAATTATTTAAAAGAAAGCAATAATCAAACAGTTGGATATTTAAAATTAAATGGCTTAGATATAGAATTTCCAGTTGTACAAGCAGAAGATAATGATTTTTATTTAACACATAGTTTTGATAAATCTTATAATAGTGCTGGATGGATATTTGCAGATTATAGAAATAAAGTAGATGGAACAGATAAAAATTTAATTATATATGGTCATAATAGAAGAGATGGAAGTATGTTTTGTCCATTAAGAAGTGTATTAACTGATGAATGGTTTTCTGTAGATAAAAATAAAAAATTCATGTTTATTACAGAAAATGGAAAATCGTATTATCAAATTTTTTCTGTATATAAAATTCCTGAAGAAGATTATTATATAACAACAGATTTTTATAACAATGAATTTGATCAATTTTTGAAAGTAATAAAAGATAGAAGTGAATTTGATTTTGGTGTAGATGTACATTCTAATGATACAATAATAACTTTATCAACTTGTGATAATAATAGCGAATATAGAATTGCTGTACATGCCAAGAAAATAATTGATGAAGCTGAATTACAAGGTATAGATGATTTGTTTAAAGAAGAACCACAAGAAGAATCTAGTATAGAAGAAAATAATATAGAAGAATAATAAGGATAATATGTATGAAAGAAAAGTTTTTGATATTTAAAGATGAAAAAATAAATTTAAAAACTACAATAAACATTTTGATACTAATAATGGTATTTAGTGGAATTTTTGGATTTTTATATGAAACTATTTTTTATAGAATTGATTTAGGATATTTTGTAAAAAGAGGTTCTACTTTTGGACCATGGATTCCAATATATGCTTTTGGCGGGCTTTTCATAACGATGTTTTCATACCGTTTTAGAAAAAATCCTATAGTTGTTTTTGCTATAAATTGTTTAGTTACAGGTGTTTTAGAATATTTAACAGGATGGTTTTTGTTTGAAGCTTTAGGTATTAGATTATGGGATTACAATAATGAAATATGGAACTTTGGAAATATAAATGGATATATTTGTTTAAGATCAATTTTGTTTTTTGGAGTTTCTAGTTTGTTTTTAATTTATATGATTATTCCAATATTGAAAATTATTTCTGCAAAAATTTCAGAAAAAATATTTACTATAATTTCAATTTGTTTAGGAACTGTTTTTGCTTTAGATATAGCAGTTCACATGATTTGTAAAGGACTATAAAATTATGCCACTCAAAATATATTTTTATATTTGGTCTTGTAAAACAAAAGAATAAATGATAGAATTTTTCTTATAAGAAAGTACGAAGGTGAAGAAGTTTATGATTTGTGAAAATAAAAAAATAGATACAATTATAAATTTAATAGATACAGAATATTTTGATAAAACATCTGGAGTTCTTACAATTCCAAATGGTGTAGAAGAAATAAATGGAAAGTTTTATATTAGAAGAAAAAATATTCAAAATTTATATAAAATAAAAGAAGTAAGACTTCCAAATACAGTAAAGAAAATAGGAAGATATGCTTTTAGAAGAACTGGTATAGTAAATATACAATTACCACTTAGTATTCAAGAAATAGAATTAGGCGCTTTTGAATTATGTTCGAATTTAATTGAAGTTTCTATAGTTGGAAAAAAAGTTCCACTTATAGAAAAAGATTCTTTTATAGCATGTGAAAATTTAGAAACTTTAAGAAATTCTTTAGGAGATATAGATGTAAAGAAAGATTTTAGAATATCAAATACAGCATTTTCTACATGTTATAAATTATTAAATAAACAAAATAAATGGTTATTGGTAGTAGATCAAAAACCAAATAATATTTTTGAAAAAATATTATCTATTGTATCTAAAGTATTTAGTTATAATGGAATGGAAAGTATAAAGAATAAATTTTAAAAGGCAGAATTTTAATTCTGTCTAATTTTTTTTGAAAAAGGAGGAATTTATGAAAGAGCTTTTAAAAAAATGGTTTAAAAAATCATTTGTACAAATAATAATTGTAGTAGTTTTACTTTTTGTTAATATCTATATGGCAACAATTCCGCCTAAAATTATTGGTAATATTGTGGACTTGCTATATGATATTCCAAATACAAATAAAGAAATTTATTATGAAATTCTTTTTCTAATGCTTTCAATTATAGGATTTTTAGTTACTAGATTGCCTTGGAGAACAATGGCCCAAAACTGCATTTTAGAATATGAAAGAATGGCAAAAGATTTCTTATTTAATCATTTTTTAAAGATAAAAATGGGAAATCTTCAAGAAATAAAGAATGGTGAAATAATGACTTATTTTACCAAAGATGTAAATGAAACAAGAAGATTTATAGGAACAACTTTTAATAAAACTCTTAGATGTTTAGCAATACTTATAATTTCAACATATATAATGATTAAAAATGTAAATTTGAAATTAACTTTACTTACATTACTTCCAATTTTTGTAACTACAATAATTGTTGTTATATTAAAAGAAAAAGTTGAAAGAGCTTCAATAGTTGCAAGAAATGCTTTTTCAAATTTATCTGAATTTGTTCAAGAAAGTACAGATGGAATAAGAACTATAAAGGCTTATTCTGGAGAAGATAAACAAATTGAAAGTTTTGATGTAAAAAGTAAAAAATTAAGAAATGCCAATATAAAAGTAAGTGTTTTATCAACTTTAATTTCTACTCTTACAAATATAAGTTTTGGAATAGGAATAGCTATTTCTATTTTATATGGATCAAAATTAGTTATAAATAAAGATATATCTATAGGTGATTTAATTGCGTTTAATGGATATATTGCAATGTTTGTAAATCCAATTATATGGATTCCTCAAATAATAACAAAATTGAAATTATTCAAAATATCTTATAACAGAATAGAAGAATTTTTAAATTTAGAAACTGAAAATATAAGAAATGAAAAAGTTGAGAAGGGAAAAATTTCTGGAGATATTCTAATAAAAGATTTAACTTATAATTATCCGGCTAATATTGAAGTTGCTTTAAAAAATATAAATTTAGAAATAAAGCAAGGTGAAACTTTAGGTATTATTGGAACAATTGGTAGTGGAAAAACAACTTTGATGAATTTGCTTTTAAGATTGTATACTGTTCCAAATGGAAAGATTTTCATTGGCGGAAATGATATAAATACTATTGATTTAAATGAGCTTCGTGATAGCATTTGTTATATTACTCAAGAGCATTTCTTGTTTTCAACTTCAATAAAGGAAAATATTGAACTTTTTAGAGATGGTTTTTCAGAAGAAGATATATTAGATAGTACAAAAAATGCTATGATTTCAGAAGACATTTCTAGAATGGAAGACGGAATAAATACAGTTGTAGGAGAAAGAGGTATAGATTTATCTGGAGGTCAAAAGCAAAGAGTTGTTATATCAAGAGCTTTCTTACAAAAAAGTAATATTGTAATTTTTGATGATACTTTTTCTGCTTTAGATAATAAAACAGAAGAATCTTTGCTTAAAAATATAAAGAAGCTTACTAAAAACAAAACTTGTATAATAATATCAAATAGAATTTCAGACATAAAAGATGCAGATAAAATAATAGTTTTAGATGATGGTAATATTATTCAACAAGGTGTACATAGTGAGTTAATAAAACAGATGGGGTTATATAAAAAATTTTATATTCAACAATCCTCTAAAACTGATGAGGAAGTAGGTGAGCTAATTGGGTAAGTTATTAAAAAGAATTTACGATATGTCGAAAAAACATTTGAAGCTAATAATAATAACTAGTTTACTTGCAATTCTTATAAATATAGGAGAAATTTCAAGACCCAAAATCATAGAAATTATAATAGATGATTTCTTAGATAAAGGCATTTGGGATAATGGAAAAATAACTATAATAGGACTTGGGATAATATATATTGGTATTGTATTATTCGAATATGGTTTAGATTTTTTTGTTACTGTTTTAACAAATATAATTGGAGATAATATTGTTTATGAAATAAGAAATAAAATATTCAAATTTTCTCAAAAAGCAAATATTTCTTTTCATGATAAAACTAGTTCAGGAAAATTATATGTAAGAATAATAAATGATGCTGAAGATGTATATTGTTTATTTACAGATGTTTTTTCAACATTTTTAAAAGATTTAGTTTTGGTAGTGGCAATAATTGGAATTATGATTTATATGAATGCAAAATTGAGTTTAATGGCTTTTGTAGTAATTCCACTACTAATATTAACAATAGTAATTTTTATGAAAATATTAAATAAAATATATGATAAAACCAAAACAATTAGAACTTTGCAAAATAGTTTTTTTGCAGAATCAATATATGGGATAAAACTTATAAAAATATTTAATATTCAAAGAGAAAAACAAAAAGAATGTGAAAACTTTACAAAAGATTTAAAAAATGCAAAGCTTCCAGCTAGTGTTATATATGGTTTAATACCAGTAACAATGAGCTTTTTTGAAAACTTAGCTATTGCAATTATTTTTGTTGTAGCAATGAATCATGTTTTAAATATAAATTTAGAAGTAGGAGTTATATATGTGTTTGTAACTTACATAAAAACATTAGTTGCTCCTATTGAAAGAATTATAGAAAATGTGGATGTGTTAGAAGATGCTGTTTCTTCAATAAATAAAATTTATGAAATTTTAGAACAAGAAGATTATTTAGAAGAATTCGAGTCTGGAAAACATTTAGATAATGTTAAAGGGAAAATAGAATTTAAAAATGTATGGTTTGCATATGAAAAAGAAAATTGGGTTTTAAGAGATGTAAGTTTTACAATAGAACCAGGAGAAACAATTGCTTTAGTAGGAAAAACAGGCTCTGGAAAAACTACAATTACAAATTTAATAAACAGATTTTATGACATACAAAAAGGAGAAATCCTTTTAGATGGAGTTAATATAAAAGAAATAAATAAAAAAGATTTAAGAAATAGAATAGGAACCATTCTTCAAGATCCTTTCTTATTTGCTAAATCTATAAAAGATAATATTAAATTGAATCGTGAAATTTCTGATGAAAAAATAAATCAAGCGATTGATGATGCTTCTGCAAAAGAGTTTATTCAAAGTTTACCAAATGGTGTAGATGAAATTTCAAAAGAAAGAGGAGATTCATATTCTGTTGGGCAAAAACAATTATTAGCTTTTTCTAGAATATTTGCTTTGAATCCAGATATTTTTATATTAGATGAAGCTACTGCAAATATAGATACATATACAGAAAGCTTAATTCAAAAATCTATAGATAAATTATCTAAAGCTAAAACAGCAATAATAATTGCACATAGATTATCAACAATAGTAAACGTAGATAAGATTGTAGTTTTGGAAAATGGAAAAATTGTAGAACAAGGAAATCATAAAGATCTAGTTGAAAATGGCGGATATTATTCGAAATTGTATAATGCTTATTATGAAAGCTTAGGATAAAAATAAATAAAAAAAGACCTAAAACAAAATACACAATGTTTTAGGTCTTTTTACATAGACTCTTCCAAAATAAATCCTCCTTTTCACCGATTTAACCATTCTACAAAAGGAACTTAGTTGCTTAAAAAAGTAAAAACGAAGTTACAAACTAAACCACAAATAGAACTTTAATAAAATTCCAAAAACGGTAACTCGAACTTAAAAAGTAACCAAAATAGAACGGCTAGAAGAGTAACCGCCTTGAAGATAATCAATGCACCAGATCCACCAAAAACGAAAACCAAAAACGATAATCGAAAGGTAAAACCTAAGCAAAAACTACTACTTCAAAACTTATATATATTATACCACATTGTTAACATAAAGTCAAGAAAATGAGGTTTAAAATCATGTTTTTTTGAGAATAATTTTCTTGTTGTAGGAGGAAAAAATATGGTTTATAAATTTACAAAAAGTAGTGAAAAAGTTTTTGAATTTGCCAATGATTTAGCTATAAAAATGGGGCATAGTTATATAGGAACAGAGCATTTAATATATGGCTTGTCTAAAGAGAGAAATGGTGTTGCAGGAAAAGTTTTTTTGAAAATGCATATTACGCCTGAAATGATTTTTGAAAAAGTGGAAAATGTAATTGGAATAAGTAAAGATAGAAACAAAATGAATTTAGGTTTTACACCAAGATTAAAGAAGGTAATTGAAAATGCATTTGGTGAAGCTAAAAAGTGTGGAAGTGATTATATAGGAACAGAGCATTTATTGGTTGGAGTGCTTCGAGAACCGGATAGTATAGGAATAAGAATTTTGTTTGATTTTGGAATTGATAGTAGTGTTGTGTTTGGAGAAATTTCAAGAGTATTAAATGAATATGATGAAGAAAACTATAATGGTGATTTGAAGAATTATGACAGGGGAAGTTTTAAAACTACTCAAACATTAAATCAGTATGGAGTGGATTTTACAAAATTAGCTTTAGAGGGAAAATTAGATCCTGTTATTGGAAGAGAAAAAGAAACAGAAAGAATAGTTGAGATATTGCTTAGAAGAACAAAAAATAATCCTTGCTTAATAGGAGAACCTGGTGTAGGAAAAACGGCAGTAATAGAAGGCCTAGCTCAAAAAATTATAAATTATGATGTACCAGAAGTTTTAAAAGATAAAAGAGTGGTTTGTTTAGAAATTTCTGCAATTGTTGCTGGTGCAAAATATAGAGGTGATTTTGAAGAAAGATTAAAGAAAATTTTAAATGAAATAAAAAAAGCTGGAGATATTATTTTATTTATAGATGAAATTCATACAATAGTAGGTGCTGGTGCTGCAGAAGGTGCTATTGATGCTGCTAATATGCTAAAACCAATTTTAGCCAGAGGAGAAATGCAGTTGATAGGAGCCACAACTATAAGTGAATATAGAAAATATATTGAAAAAGATAGTGCTTTAGAAAGAAGATTTCAACCTATTATTGTTGAAGAACCAACAATAGAAAATATGAAATCTATATTAAAAGGATTACGAGATAAATATGAAGCTTTTCATAATGTTTGCATAACAGATGAAGCTATTGATGCAAGTATTGAACTTAGTGAGAGATATGTGACAGATAGAAATTTTCCAGATAAAGCAATAGATTTAATTGATGAAGCTGCAAGTAGAGCTAGAATGAAAGCTTTAGAAGAGCCAAAAGAAATATTAGAGTTAAAAGAAAATATAGAAAAGTATAATATTGAAAAAGAAAATGCAGTGAATACACAAAATTTTGAAAAAGCAGCGAATTTTAGAGATATGGAATTAAAGGCTCAAGAAAAATTGGAAAAGTTGGTTGAAGAATGGAAAGAAAATACTGCAAAGTTGTTGATAACTATTACTAGAGAAGATATATCCGCTGTAGTATCAAGAAATACTGGAATAAATGTGGAAAAGATAAATGAAAGTGAAATAGATAAATTAAAAAATCTAGAAAGCAGATTACATGAGGTTATAATTGGACAAAATTCAGCAGTAGAAATATTATCTAAAGCAATTAGAGGAAGTAGAGTTGGAATAAAAGACCCCAAAAGACCAATTGGATCTTTTTTGTTTTTGGGACCAACAGGTGTAGGAAAAACAGCTTTAAGTAAAGCAATTTCAGAAATAGTTTTTGAAAATAAAGAATCTTTAATTAGACTTGATATGTCTGAATATATGGAAATGCATTCTGTGTCTAAAATTATTGGTTCACCTCCAGGATATGTTGGCTATGAAGAGGCTGGAGGACTTACTGAAAAAATCAGAAAAAAACCGTATTCAGTAGTATTATTTGATGAAATAGAAAAAGCTCATAATGATGTATTAAATTTATTACTTCAGATATTAGAAGATGGAATTTTAACAGATAGTCAAGGAAGAGTTGTAAATTTTAAAAATACCATAATTATTATGACTTCTAATATTGGGGCTAAGTTACTTTTGTCAAATAAAAAAATAGGGTTCGAATCTGGAAATGAATTTTATGCAAAAGAAAATTTAAAGCAGTCTGTTATGAGTGAAGTGAAAAATTATTTTAAGCCAGAATTTATAAATAGAATAGATGAAATTATTATTTTTGAAAAATTAACAAAACTAGAATTGTTTGAAATAACCAAGATAATGTTAAATGAATTAAAAGAAAGGTTAGAAAAAAATAATATAATAATTGAATTTGATGAAGAGGTAGTTAAAAAAATTGTTGATGAAATTAAAGATGAAAGCTATGGAGCAAGGCCGATTAGAAAAAATATAAAGAAATATATTGAAGATGAATTAACTAATTTTATTTTGGAAAATCCACAAGAAAAAAATATAAAATTCTTTGTTGAAGAAAATTTAATAAAAATTGGAAACAAATTGTAATTTGTTTCCGTATAACCATTGATTTTTAAGCCATTTAATGATATAAAAGTATAGATGAAAATAATGGCGAGAAAGGACGTTTAATAATGGGATTTTTTGATAAATTAAAACAAGGATTAGGAAAAACAAAAACTTCTTTTGGAGAGAAAATAAATAATGTTTTCAGTACTTTTAGAAAAGTTGATGAAGAACTATTAGAAGAACTTGAAGAAGTGTTAATAATGTCAGATATAGGAATGGAAACTTCTATTGAAATTATAAATCAATTAAGAGATAGAATTAAGAAAAATAAAATAGAAGATGAAGATGAAGTAAAAAAAGCTTTAAAAGAAATAATGAAAGATATATTAAATGTTGAAGATCCAAAATTAAATTTGGATACAAATCCATCTGTAATTTTAGTAATTGGAGTAAATGGAGTAGGAAAAACAACTTCAATTGGAAAAATTGCAAATAGACTTGTAAAAGATGGAAAGAAAGTTGTAATAGCTGCTGCTGATACATTTAGAGCAGCTGCTGTTGAACAAGTGGAAATTTGGTCTCAAAGAGCAGGCGCAACAATAATTAAAAAGCCAGAAGGAACAGATCCAGCATCAGTTGTATTTGAAGCTATAAAACAAACAAAAGAACTTGGAGCTGATGTTTTAATTTGTGATACTGCTGGAAGACTTCATAATAAAAAGCCACTTATGGACGAGCTAGCAAAAATAAATAAAGTAATCGAAAAAGAGCTTCCAGAAGCTTCTAAAGAAGTTTTATTAGTATTGGATGCTGAAACTGGACAAAATGCTATATTACAAGTAAAAGCTTTTAAAGAAACAACAGATATTACAGGTATTGTTTTAACAAAACTTGATGGAACAGCAAAAGGTGGAGTTGTAATTGGAATTGTTTCTGAAAATAAAATTCCAGTTAAGTTTATAGGTGTTGGAGAACAAATGGATGATATGGAAGTATTTAATCCAGATGAATTTTTAGATGCTATAATTTAGGGGGATATTATGGAAGAAAATAAATCTACACAATCAGTACCTAAGACAAATAAAATTACTACAAGATTTTTAGTTGTTATTCTAGTATTATTATTATTTATTTTAGGAAATGTTATATCACTTAGAGGAAAATACTTAGCTATTGCAGAAATTGATAGTAATTATCTAGATGTGTTTTTTAACAATTTAAAATTAGAATATAGTATATTTGGTGTTAATTTTATAGTAATATTTTTATTATTTTGTTTAACAAATTTAATAATAAGAAAAGGTTTAAAACCATTTTTTAAAGATGATAATATAAAGATGCCAAAACTTCCGAATAAAAGTATTTCTTTTGTCATAGCAATTATTACAAGTTTTGTTGCAAAATATATCTTTTCTCAAAAATATATGTTACTTTCAAATATATATTGGTTTGGAGTAAATGATCCGGTGTTTAATAATGATATAAGTTATTATATGTATGTTTTACCATTTATTAAAACTTTAATTCTTTATTGTATTGCCATCTTTACTTTAAATTTAGTGTATTTATCTTTATATTATGTAATAACATTTAATGTTTATTTAAATGGTGTTGATAGAAATATATTAAAAGATAGTTTATTTATAAAACAAGTTATTTTTAATAGTATACTTATTGTATTTTTCTGTTCTGCATATATATGGGGAAATTCAGAATCAATATTAACACAAAATTTAGTTAATATTAAAGATAGTGCAAAAACAGCATTGATAGGTGCAGGAAGAAGTTCTATTGCTGTAAAATATATAGGATACAAAATTTTTAGTGTGATTATATTTATTATTGCCTTAGGATTAGTTAGATGTGTAAAAAAACAAAATTTTAAAAAAGGTGCTATTTTAGTTTTAGTAATTCCATCATATTTAATTTGTTTATTTTTTGTAATGGTATATTATGATTATATATTTTTAGGTGCAAACGAATTTGATAAACAAAAAACATATATTGGTTATAATATAGATTTTACAAAAAAAGCTTATGGAATTGATATAAATCAAGTTGATATAAATGATTATGAAACAATAAAGAGCAGTCAAGTTGAAGAAAATAAAGAGTTCTTAGATAATATTCCATTATTAAATAAAGATATAATAAAACAATCTTTAGAACAAAATCAAGAAGACAGTTTATATTATTCTTATAACAATAGTAGACTAAGTCTTTATGATATAGATGGAACTCCATCTTTAGTTTATCTTACACCAAGAGAAGTAATTACTCATAATAGAACTTATAACAATTTAACTTATGAATATACACATGGGTATTCAGTAGTTTTAAGTTCTGCTTCAAAATTAGATAAAAATGGATATCCAGAAATTTATAAAGAAAATAGTTCACTTTTTGTAACAGAACCTAGAATTTATTTTGGAAGACAAACAAATAGTGATATTATTGTTAATTCTAATTATGGAAAAGAATATGATTATTTAAATTCAGCTACTCAAAAAAGAGAAAATACATATAATGGAGCAGCTGGTCTTAAATTAGGATTTTTAGATAGATTAATTGTAGGTATAAGGGATAACAATTTAAAAATAGCTTTTTCAGGTTATATAAATGAAGATAGTAAAATTTTAACAAATAGAAATATAACAGAAAGAGTAGAAACAATAATGCCAAACTTAATATATGATGAACCATATATGGTTGTAACAGATAGTGGTAAATTAGTTTGGGTTATTGATGGATATACTACTTCAAAAGATTATCCATATTCTCAATTTGAAAATTATAAAGGTGATAAAATTAACTATATAAGAAATTCTGTAAAAGTTTTAATTGATAGTTATGATGGTACAACAACTTTTTATATTATTGATGATACAGATCCTATAATTCAATCTTATAAAAATATGTATCCAAATTTATTTGCAAAAACTAGTGAAGATATACCAAGTGATATTTCTAAACATTTTACTTATCCAGAACTTTTATATAATATGCAAGCAGAGATGATAAATTTATATCATGGTACTAGTGAAGATGTTTTGTATAGAGGAGATAATGTATGGCAAATTTCAACAGAAAATACAAAGAAGAATTCAAAAATATCTCCATATTTTACTTTAGTAAATACAATTGATTCTAATAAACCAGAGCTTGGATTGATGGTAACATATAATAAATCTGGAAAACAAAGTATGACTGCATATTTAGTTGGTACTGTAGAAAATGGTGAGAATCAATTAACTTTATATAAATTTGATTCTAATACAAGTATTGCTGGCATATCACAAGTTAATAATCAAATAGATCAAGATGAGATAATTTCAAAAGAATTAGAAAATCTTAATACAACAGGAACAAAACTTATAAGAGAAATGGAAATTGTTCCTATTGAGAATACTTTGTTATATGTTGAGAGAGTTTATCAAGTGATGCTTAATGATAGTGAAGCTATTCCTGCATTGAAGAAGGTTATTGTTGCGTCTGGTAATGTTTTAGCAATGGGAAATACATTAGATGAAGCAATATCAAATTTATATACAGATTATTCAATAGAATTAGATTTGTATGATGCAGAAGACATGGATGCTTTGATTGATTCAATAATAAAAGCAAATAACAATTTAAAAGAATCTATGAATTCAAATAATTTTGAAATGGTTGGAAAAGATTTAACTAGTTTAGAAAACTTGATAGATCAATTAGAAACATTGCAAAAGAAAAATAAAGAAATAAATAGTGATAATTTAAAATTAGATATTTTTAATAGCGATGATGAAGAAGAAACAGAAAAAAATATTAAAGATAATTCAAGTTATTATAGAAATATTTCTAGTAGAAATTAGTTGGAGGGGTTTATGAATTTACCAAACAAATTAACAATTTTTAGAATAATATTAGTTCCGTTATTGGTAATTGTTCCATATTTAGGAATTGGTGGAGAAGTTTTTGGAATACCAATTTATTTTATAATAATGGATTTAATATTTATAATTGCATCAATTACAGATAAATTAGATGGTTCTATTGCTAGAAAGTTTAATTTAGTTACAAACTTTGGAAAATTTTTAGATCCGATAGCGGATAAAATTTTAGTTTTATCTGCACTAATTTTACTTGTTGGTATCGGTAAAATTCCAGCTTGGATTCCAATTGTTGTATTGTTTAGAGAATTTGCTGTATCTGGTTATAGATTAGTGGCTTCTCAACAAGGTGGAAAAGTTATACCAGCATCTTTTTGGGGAAAATTAAAAACAGTTACTCAAATGACTGCAATAATTTTAGCTTTTCTAGATAAATTTACTTTTGGAGATTTTGTTTTTAGGGTAAGCAGTGAAGCAGAAGCAGTAGCTTCTTCTGCAGGAATTTATATGAATACTTTCCAATATATTATAAATATTGCGGTAACAGTGTTTATGATATTATCTGTTGTAGCTACAATTGTTTCTGGAATTGACTATTTAAAACATGGAAAAGATTTATTAAAAGATAATTAAAATATAATAAAAGGAATTTTATAAAATGACAAAAGAACAAGCCAAAAAAAGAATTGATGAATTAAATAAATTAACTGCATATTATGCAAAAAAATATTATGATGATGATGATCCTGAAATATCAGATTTTGAGTATGATATGTTAATGTTAGAACTTAGAAATTTGGAAAAAGAGTATCCAGAATATATTTCTAAAGATTCTCTTACTCAAAAAGTTGGTGGTACTGTAAAAGAAGGCTTTGAAAAAGTAGAGCATGAAGTACCACTTCAAAGTTTACAAGATATTTTTGATTTTGATGAATTAAGAGCTTTTGATGAAAGAGTAAAAAAATCTTTAGAAAATTCTGATGTAACTTATGTTGTTGAAACAAAAATTGATGGACTTTCTTGTAGCTTAGAGTATAAGAATGGAGAATTTTTTAGAGGTGCTACTAGAGGAAATGGTTTAGTTGGCGAAGATATTACTGAAAATTTAAAAACAGTTAAAAGTATACCAATGAAATTAAAAGAACCAATTGATATAACTGTAAGAGGAGAAGTTTTTATTGGTTCTGCTGAATTTGAAAAAATGAATGAAGAAAGAGCTCTAAATGATGAGCCACTTTTTGCAAATGCTAGAAATGCAGCTGCAGGTTCGCTTCGTCAATTAGATAGTAAAGTTACAGCAAGTAGACCATTAGATATTTTTATATTTAATGTTCAAAAATGTGATAGCATAAAATTTGCATCACATATAGAATCTTTAAATTATTTAGAGAAAATTGGTTTTAATGTAAATCCAGTTAGAGTTCATGTAAAAACAATAGATGAAGCAATTAAAGAAATTGAAAAAATAGGAGAAAATAGGGAAGGATTATCTTTTGGAATAGATGGAGCTGTTATAAAAGTTGACGATTTAGCTCAAAGAGAAATTTTAGGTACAAATTATAAAACTCCAAAATGGGCTATTGCATACAAATATCCGCCAGAGCAAAAAGAAACTATATTAAAAGAAATTGCTTTTCAAGTAGGAAGAACTGGAGTAATAACTCCAATGGCTATTTTGGAACCAGTAAAAGTTGCTGGATCAACAATTTCTAAAACAACTTTGCATAATGAAGATTTTGTTAAAGAAAAAGAGTTAATGGTTGGAGACACTGTCGTTATTCAAAAAGCAGGTGATGTAATTCCAGAAGTGGTAAGAGTAGTAAAAGAAAAAAGAACTGGAAAAGAAATTCCGTTTAAAATGCCAACTAAATGTCCAGTATGTGGAGCTGATTGCGTAAGAGAAGAAGGAGAAGCTGCTACTAGATGTATAGGTGTAGAATGTTCAGCAAAACAATATAGAAATATAATTCATTTTGCTTCAAGAGATGCTATGAATATTTTAGGATTAGGTGATAGCATAATTGAAGAATTTCTAAATAGAGGAATGATAAAAAATATTGCTGATTTATATGAACTTTCTTTAGATGATATTGCAAGTTTGAAAAAGAATGGTAAAAAATTTGCAAGTAATTTAATAGATAGTTTAAATGCAAGTAAAAATAATGATTTGTATAGATTGATAAATGGATTAGGAATTCGTAATGTTGGTGTAAAAGCTGCAAAAAGCTTAGCAAAATATTATAAAACAATGGATAACTTAATGAATGCAACTAAAGAAGATTTAACATCTATAGATGATGTTGGAGAAATTATGGCAACAAGCATTTATGAATTCTTTAGTCAAGATCAAACAAAAGATTTAATTCAAAGATTTAAAAATTTAGGATTAAATATGGAAGCTATTCAAGAAGAAGGTGCAGATTCTAGATTTGAAGGTATGACTTTTGTTTTAACAGGGGCTCTAGATAAATATTCTAGAAAAGAAGCAGAAGATATTATTGAAAAATTTGGTGGAAAAGCGTCATCTTCAGTTTCAAAGAAAACAACTTATGTTTTAGCTGGAGAAGATAGTGGAAGTAAACTAGAAAAAGCTAATAAATTAGGAGTAAAAGTTATAACAGAAGCAGAATTCGATGAAATGATTAAATAGAGAAGGGAATTTACTTAATGGATATAAGAGATGGATATACATTCCAAATGTTTTGGGAAGATTTAGATAATGGTTTCGAAATATATTACACATATATGGATTGTAGATATTTAATATACAAGATGAGCAAAAATTGTTATAAAAATGAGATTGTAGATTCAAATAAGAAAACACCACATCAAAAAACATCAATGCTTACTTTAAAAAGAGTTATGGAACTTTTTGAATTTATGGAAAATTTAGAATATAAATCTGGATTTTAATTTTTTGAAAGGACTAACTATGGAAGATAATATATTTGAAAAAGGTGTAAAAGATAGAGAAGAAGAATTAGTTGAATTATCTTTAAGACCAAAAACTTTAAATGAATATATAGGGCAAACTAAAGTAAAAGAAAATATGAAGGTTTATATTGAATCTGCTAAAAAAAGAGGAGAGGCTTTAGATCATGTTTTATTATATGGACCTCCAGGACTTGGAAAAACAACACTTTCAAATATAATTGCAAATGAAATGAATTCCAATATAAAAATTACATCAGGACCTGCTATTGAAAAGCCAGGAGATTTGGCATCTATATTAACAAATCTTTCTGAAAATGATGTTTTATTTATAGATGAAATTCACAGATTAAATAAAACTGTTGAAGAAATTTTATATCCGGCTTTGGAAGATTTTAGTTTAGATATTATGATTGGAAAAGGTCCATCAGCT
>Ga0129306_1002178_pt1 | contig 18414 bp, 11 predicted proteins | sample P827metagenome_FD_94438 | JGI IMG/M metagenome (GOLD analysis project Ga0129306, IMG submission 94438) | Capybara group fecal microbial communities from Wisconsin, USA - P827 metagenome | ecosystem: Host-associated > Mammals > Digestive system > Large intestine > Fecal | place: USA: Wisconsin... | reverse complement strand
TTACTAAAGTTTCGCAAGTGATGGCGCACCTGCATAATTTAACATAAAATAGGAATAAAAATGGCCTCGATGTTTGGTTAACTCACTGAAAATGAGTAATTTTACAATCGCCAAAAAGTAAAATTCAAACATCAAAGCCGTGAGCAAAGGTACAACAATTCTTTCAGATTTGAGAAGCTTTTTCTCAGAAAATGATAAAAATCGTGCGATTAATGCAATTATGAGCGTCATGGAGTGCATAAACATACGTCCGAGCCAGATCGGAACAGAGAAGAAGGAGAACTGCAAGTTCACGAACGTGCAGGTCTTGAATCTCCTGATGCTGTTCCCGTTCTTCGTTGTCAGGAATGCATACCAATACTCGGGCTCATCCTTAAGCCGCCTGTTCAGTTGTGAGAAGGACATGTTCTATCGTTTTATGAATGATGGTAACGTTAAGTGGCGTAAGCTGCTCTATGCAATGAACCTCCAGCTGCTGAGGAAGATCAGTCGTAGCAGCGAGACTCAAAATGACAGGCCTGTCTGTCTGATTATCGATGACACGGATGCTCCCAAGAGTGGACGTAAGTGTGAGCTCATCGGCAAGGTGTTCTCCCATATTGAGCATAAGGCCATCCTTGGCTACAAGTGTCTGACTCTGCTTTATACTGACGGTCTTAGCCAACTGATGCTCGACTTCTCTCTTCATGGCGAGGAAGGGCGGAAGCCAGACAGGAAACAGGGTCTGTCGGACAAGGAACGGAAGGCTCGTTTCACAGAGGACCATAGTGGAGAGACTGTCGAGGAGCGCATCAGGGAGTACACCATGAAGAAGACCGACAAGGCCATCGAAATGGTGAAGTATGCCATCAAGCGGGGTATCCGTTTCGACTATCTGCTCGTTGACAGCTGGTTTACAAATGCGGACTTCGTAAGACTCATTACAAGCCGTCACATCAAGTGCCATCTGTTGGGCATGATCAAGCTTGGCAAGACCAAGTACCATACCAAATGGGGTGACTTGAATGCCAGCCAGATCATCAAGCGCCTGCAGAAGGAAGGACTCGTCAAGCACAACGCGACACTGAAGTGCACCTACTGTACTATTGACGTGAAGTTTGCAGGAACCACAGTCCGTCTGTTCTTCTCGAAGCGTGGTCGGAAGGGGCAATGGAACGGACTGCTCACAACAGACCTCTCGCTCAGCTTCCTCAAGGCATACAGGACGTACGCTACTCGTTGGACGACTGAAGTGGCATATCGCGACATGAAGGTGCTGCTGAATCTTGGAAAGAGCCAGAGCGTACACTTCTCCGCCCAGATTGCCAGCTTTACGCTGACGATGATGCAGTACAATATACTTTGCACGGTAAAACGTTTTGAGGCATACGAGACCATCGGCGAACTCTTCCGTGAAGCCACTGCAGGTACTCTCGAGCTGTCTGTAACGGACAGGATATGGGAACTGATACTTGACACCATATTGGAAATCGCAGAGATCATCTCTGCCGATGCCAGCGAACTGCTTTCTGCAATTATTGATGTCAATCCTAAGTTCCATAAATTCTATCAAATGTATAATTTATACGCAGCGTGATGAATAATCATTCACTTGCGAAACTTTAGATATATTATAATATATATAAATTTAGAATATAATATATTCTTCTGTTCTATATCCCCCTCTTACGTTGCAACCCATAAAGTCAAAAAACCTAAATGTCAGGTGTCGCATAACTAAGTAGATGTCGCAACAACTTGATGAAGATTTCAAGTGATATAACAATCTATTCATCTGAAAAATTTTTCTGACTGCGAGGATCCATCGAGATATACATTACGTCGGATGTTGACGCCACGCTGATTGCCGTATGTGCGACGGCCTTTCATGTCGTAATAATCGGTACGTATAGGAGTTTTACGCAATGTTGCTGACTTGGGTGTATTGACAGATGTGTCATCGCCTCCATCCCCTTTGGTTGGTATCAGATACATATCTAACAAAGCAGGATAGCCCTTTGCCGCCATCAGCGTGTCCCAGTTAGCTGGCAGGTCGATGCGGACAGTAGAGAAGCCGCCGCCAGGCATTGTCTGCACCTTGTTGCGTGATGCGTCGCCAGTGACGAGGAAGGCCGTTGCTCCTTTCTCCATCGTGGGGATGGTGATCATGGTCTGGGCGTCGGTGTCGTACCATACAGGCGTAGTGGTTTCTGCGCCATCCTCAGCACTGATAATATGACTCAGATACTGGTTGAAGGTGTGCTCTTCGCCATCCTTGCGACTGCCCGGATTGGCGTAGTAGTTGGCGAAGGCACGCTCATAGGCAGAGCGGCGCGAGTTGTCAATGAGTGCATCCTCCAAAGAGCCGATGGTGGGATAGCCGTCTTTCAGAATGTTGGCCACGGGTTCCGTCATCAGCACCACGCGATTGGTAAACTGTTTGCCACTGCCCAAGGCAAACTGACAACGCTCGGCAATGTCCCACGCCACGAGTTGCATCACACGTTCCGCATCGGTGGTCGAAGGCGCCATGTTGTTACCCCACATCAGGGCCGATGCCAGCGTGACGGTATTGTCGTTGATTCCGTAGCCCTGCTGCTCGTTCCACGTCTGCCATCCTACACGACGGCACGCCTCTTCGTCCTCGACAAGACACCACGGCTGCAGGTAGCCGAATGTACCCATGCGGTTCTGTCCGACGTAGTAGCCTGCCAGATTCATCAGCGCCAGCGACATGAAGCGGCTGATGCTGGCGTTGGCCTCGGCATTGATCTCGCCCTGACCACTACTGATGCCCAGTTGACGGGCTACAGGACCATTCAACCATGAATAAGGAACCCAAGCGTGCGTACTGCCCAACGTGCGACGGAAATCGCCACCAGCCATCGCCTGCGTCATCGCCACAAGGATAGGCATGTACTCGGGTTTACAGCCAGCCATACAGGCATTGACGGCTACGTGCCATGTAGTGGTATTACGGAATGCGCCAGGCAGCACGGCGATGGTTTCGTCCCAGGTGTGGTCGGTGTAGTCGAGATACTGTAACACCTTATCGAAAGTTGGCGGATTGAAGGGCAGTCCGTCGCTCCATCCCATCTTGGCGAAGTGGGCATATACCTCGCCAATAGTACCATGAAACACGTCGTCGGTAATGCCTCGATTAGCCTCTGCGATAGCGTATTCCTCCTGACGGATAGGCGTAGTGAGTGCCTCGACAATCTGGGGCCACGTCACCTCACGAGTATTCTGAATGAGTTGCTCCTCGGTATGTGAGGCAAAAGCACCTGGATAGACAGCTATACGAAGCACGGGAACACCATTGTTGCGAGCTGTATAGCGGGCCTCTGTGTCAAAACCCGGCGCCGTCACGATGACCGATGGGATGCCCAGTTTCTCGGCCACAATGCACGAACCAGTCTCCTTGGGCGTACAGATGCCGCAGCCGCCATTGCCGGCGATGACTGCATCCACCTTCAGGTCAATCAATCGCTGACGGAACAGCTCTGTGCTCTGGCGCGTGATGCCAGGTGCTGGATAAGGCCCTGCGATGGGCAGTTCGTCGTACATAATCACTTTGGCCGACGGATAATGCTCCTTGATGAGCCGTTTCAGTTCAGGATGCGTGATGTTATACATAAAATCCTCGCCCACAATGGCGATGGTCTTGCCGTCGAGAGTCGTCAGACGTGGCGCCATCTCTATCGGATCGACCGTCGAGAAACCCACAGGACTCACCACATTAAACTTGGCCACACCCGATGCGTCGGGGTCGCACGAATCGTCACACTGGAATCGGTCACTTTGTGCCTGCATCGCTAATGAACAAATGGCCAGCACCACCGTCAATAGTCGTTTCTTTGTCGTTTGCTTCATCATTTTTGTAGTTTTTTTCATTAGTCGCTTTACTATATAGAAACGAAAAAAGGGCAAAAGTAAAAATGAAGGCAAAAAAAATCCCAAATCACAGAGAATTGGGGTATCTTCATAACTGCAAAAAAGAGAGGCGTTTGACCTCTCTTTTGTGACTCCCGCGGGATTCAAACCCACAACCTTCTGATCCGTAGTCAGATGCTCTATTCAGTTGAGCTAGGGAGCCTGATTTCTTTTAAGCGAGTGCAAAGGTACGGACTTTTTGGGAACTGACCAAATATTTCGGCAACTTTTTTTGAAAAAAGTGCATTTATGTAGTTTTCTTGGACAATTATGGTGGTTTTTATATTCTTTTTTGTATCTTTGTCGGGAAATACTAACCAAAGACAAGCCAAATGGTGAAAAGAATCATAGGATGTGCAGCAGGGCTGCTGACAGCAGCGACGATGCTGGCCCAAGTGACAAACGACTCCGTGCGCGTGCAGGTGGGTTACGGAAGTGGTAATCAGCGAACGATGGCGGGAGCGGTAGACAAGGTGACACAGGAGCGCATGAACAAGGGTCTTGTGACTAACTCGCTGGACGCGCTGAGCGGTCAGGCTGCCGGTGTGCAGGTGCAGACGGGTGGCAATCAGGAGGCGATGCTATCAGCCGTGCGCGTGCGTGGTACTACTTCTCTGACGGGTGGTAACGACCCGCTGGTGATTATAGACGGTGTGCAGAGTGATATCATGACGCTATCGACGATCTACCCTGCCGACATTGAGAGTTTCACCATTCTGAAGGATGCTTCGGAGACGGCGCAATACGGTAGCCGAGGTGCAGCCGGCGTCATAGAGGTGGCTACGAAGAAAGGTAGTGGCGAGAAATTCCATATTGCGTATGACGGCAACGTGGGTTTCGAGCGCGTCTATAAGAATTTGGAGATGCTGTCGGGCAGTCAGTTCAGACAGGCAGCAGCGAAGATGGGTGTGAACATCATAGACATGGGATACGATACCGACTTCACGAAATCCATCACAAGGACGGGATGGGTGAACAGTCACCATATAGCCTTCGGTGGTGGTTCAGCATCGGCTAACTACCGAGCATCCGTGGGTGTGGTAGACCATCAGCGAGTGGTTCGCACCCACCGGTTCCGCAACTACATAGCCAAGCTGGACGTAACGCAGCGTGCCTTTGACAACCGACTGACCGTAGACCTGGGTGTGTTTGGATCGCTGCAACAGAACAACAACATCCCATTCCAACAGAAGCTATTCTACTCAGCTGCTACCTTCAACCCCACTTTCCCCGACGGACAGAATGCCGACGGCAGCTACAACCAGGTGACGGAGGCGCTGTGGATTAACAATCCGAACTCGCTGCTGGATATGAAGGACGACGAGGACAACGGACACTTCAACGTACACCTGAAGGCGCAGGCCGACCTCGGAATGGGACTAAAACTGACGGCTTTCGGCTCCTACTCGTACAGCAACATCGAGAATGCCCACTTCTACCCTACCTATGTGTGGAGTCACGGCGAGGCTTACAGAGGCGACACCAAGAGTGAAGACCTGCTGGCGAACATATCGCTGAGGTGGAGAAAGAAGATGGGCGACCACCTGCTGAACATCATGGCGCTGGCTGAAGCGGAGAAAGAGACAAGAAAAGGATTTTTCACCACCGTATCGAACTTCTCGACTGATGCCTTCGGCTATGACAACCTGTCGGCAGGAGCTGTCAGACTGTGGGAAGGCACCAACTCGTTCTACTCAGACTCGCACATGGAGTCGTTCATGCTGAGAGCGCAGTATGACTATAAGGACCGCTACAATCTGACTATCAATGCACGAGCCGACGGTTCGTCGAAGGTGGGTAAGAACAACCGATGGGGCTTCTTCCCATCCATCAGCGGTGCATGGATTGTGAGTGACGAGGAATGGATGAAACCCATAGAATGGCTATCGAAACTGAAAATCCGCATGGGTTACGGTATCAGCGGTAACCTGGGCGCCATCGACTCATACATCTCACAGCAGCTGATACAGCCAAACGGTGTGGTGAATGTGGCAGGAACTCCAGTCACCACGCTGGGCATCATCCGCAATGCCAACCCCGACCTGCAATGGGAGGTGAAGCGTACGTTCAACGTGGGACTGGATATGGCTTTCTGGAACAATCGCATCGTGCTGACAGCCGACTTCTATACCTCGCGCACGTCAGACCTGCTGTATCTCTACGATGTGCCTGTGCCGCCATTCACCTACGACAAACTGCTGGACAATCTGGGTAAGATGCGTAACCACGGACTGGAAATAGGATTCGGCATCACACCGCTGCGCTCGAAGGATATGGAGCTGAGTGTGAACATGAACTGGACCTTCGAACGCAACGAGCTGGTGACGCTGAACGGTGAGTATGAGGGCGAATGGCTGACAGCTCCTGACATCAAGGGCATATCGTCGGTCTATGGTGCAGGATACCACGGAGCCAGCGATGTGTGCTACCAGATAGTGGGTCAGCCACTGGGCGTGTTCTACCTACCCCACTGCACCGGACTGACCGAAATGCCCGACGGTTCGAAGAAATACGAAGTGACAAGCGAATCGTACATCTGCGGACAAGCCACCCCCAAGGCTATGATGGGTTCGAACATAGCTTTCCGCTATCGCCAGTGGGACATCACGGTACAGATGAACGGTGCTTTCGGACACAAGATATTCAACGGCACGGTGCTGTCGTATATGAACATGCTGTCGCTGCCTAACTACAACGTGATGCAGGGAGCGCCCGAGGAAAACATACAAGACCAGGTGATCAGCGACTACTGGCTGGAAAACGGAGACTACGTGAACATCGACTACATCACCGTAGGCTGGAACGTGCCGGTGCGCTCGAAGTATGTCAAGAATCTGCGCTTGTCGTGCTCCGTCAACAACGTGGCAACCATCACGGGCTATTCAGGACTGACACCGATGATCAACTCAAGCGTAGTCAACTCGACGCTGGGAGTCGACGACAAGCGTTCGTATCCCGTATATCGTTCATATTCTGTAGGACTTAGCATTCAATTCTAACTATGATCAAGAAAATCTATTTCATCGTAATAGCCGGACTGCTGACGGCATGCAGTCTGGACGAAGAGCCCAAAGATCAGATACCTGAGGAGGAAGCCTATACAACGCCCATGACGCTGTACCAGAACACGGTGGCTACGCTCTACAACTACATAGGAGGAGCGACAGACGGAGAGGGACTGCAAGGCACGTGCCGAGGTGTGTACGACTTGCAGACATTCGGTTCGGACGAGGCCATGCTGCCCACACGAGGCATAGACTGGTATGACGGCGGATTGTGGCAGGATATGTATCGCCACTCATGGTCGGCAGGGCACGATCTGCCCAAAAATGCCTGGATCTATCTCTACAAGGTGATTACTCTCTGCAACCGCTCGCTGGAAAAGCTGACAGAGCACAAAACACTGGCAGGCACTCACTACAACGAATGGACATCGGAGGTGAGAGCGCTGAGAGCCATCTACTACTGGTACCTGATTGACCTCTTCGGCGACGTGCCCTTGGTAGAGTCGACGGAAGTGGCGATGAACAAGGTGACACGTGAGAAGCGCAGTAAGGTGTTCCACTTCATCGAAAACGAGCTGATACAATCGATGCCGTATCTGTCGAGTGAGAACAGCGTGAACGAAGGCGACTACTACGGGCGCATTACCGGTCCGGTGTGCTACTTTGTGCTGGCTAAGCTCATGATTAACAGCAGCGTGTATCTGGGGACGAGCGACGTGTATGAGTACTATGAGAAGTGCATCGAATATTGCGAGCAGCTGGAGGACTTAGGCTATAAGCTATCGACGGAATATTACGAGAATTTCCTGGTCTATAATGAGCATTCGAAAGAGAACATCTTCGTCATCCCGATGGATAAGAACCTCTATGTCAATCAGCAGCAAAACCTGTACCGTTCTTACCACTATCGGCATGCTGCTGCCTACGGATTCACCGGTGAAAACGGTTCGTGTGCCACGCTGAAGACATTGGAGGTGTTTCACTATGGGAAAGAAGACGAAGACCCGCGATTCATTGAAAACTACTGGGCTGGCCCCGTGTACGACCTGGGTGGCAGACCAGTGTCGGACCGTACCGGAAATCAGCTGGTGTATGAACCGGAGAAAGTGGAGATGAACCTGAGCGGTTCGCCTTATGTAGAAACAGCTGGTGCCCGCATGCGGAAATATGAGGTGGACAAGAACGCTCCGAAGGACGGCAAGTTGATGGATAACGATATCGTGCTGTTCCGCTATGCCGACGTGTTGCTGATGCGTGCCGAAGCGTTGATGCGACTGGATAGGACGGCAGAAGGGCAGGTGTTTTTCAACCAAGTGCGCCAACGTGTTTTTGCCGACCCACGCGAGCTGAATGAGCAGAATCTGCTGGACGAGCGACTGTTGGAACTCTGTTGGGAGGGATGGCGTCGTCAGGACCTGATTCGCTTTGGCCAGTATAAGTCACTCTATACAGGGCCGGACGCCGTTGACGAGAGAGACGGACACACGACGGTTTATCCGATACCAGCCGATATCAGGGCGATGAATGCTAATCTAACACAGAATACTGGTTATTGACGATTACCTCGGATAATCACATAGATAATGACCGGAGCACCAATAAGGGGAGTGACGGCATTCAATGGAATGACCCCACTCTCACCTGGTAGCACGCATAGCAGCGAACAGGAGAGTGCCACGATGCTTCCCATCAGAATAGTAGCTGGCAGGAGAGAGCGATGATTATCGGTACGGAGCATGAGGCGAGCGATATGTGGCACGGCGAGTCCGATAAAGGCAACGGGTCCACAGAAGGCAGTAACGATAGCTGTGAGCAAACCGGTAACGACGAGCAGCCAGTTGCGTACGCGAATGATATTGATACCCAGATTCTCGGCATAACGACCACCCAGCATCAAGGCATTAAGGGGTTTGATGAGCAGAATGCTACCCAGCAAACCGAGCAGAGTAACGGAGGCAAACGTAGGCATCATGCGCATCGAGACGCCCCCAAACGAACCCATACCCCACACCATATACGACTTGACGCCTTCATCGGTAGCAAAGAAGTTGAGTAGCGAGATGGCGGAATTGGAGATATAGCCTATCATGATGCCGATGATGAGCAGCATCACATTGTTGCGCACCAGCGTGGAGAAGAAAAAGATGACGATCATCACCGCCATCGCTCCCACGAAGGCAGCTATCAGAACGGCTACGAAACCGGAAAGGCTGACGCTGCCTGCTGAGATGCTGCCTCCCAGAAAAAGCATCACCAAAGCTACGCCTAAGCCTGCACCGCTGTTGATGCCAAACACGCTGGGACCTGCCAGGGGGTTGCGGAAAGCCGTCTGGAGCATCAATCCACTGACAGCCAAAGCGCCTCCAGCCAATGTCGCCGTAATGGCCTGAGGCAGTCGTGATTCGAGGATGATATACTGCCACGAGGGTTTGACATCGTCGCCCATCAGAATACGCAGGGTATCAGCCACAGGGATTGATACCGAACCCACGAGGATGTTCAGGGCGAAGAGTATGACGATGACCATACCCAACAAGAGACAATATGCAGTTCCTTTAGTCACGCAGTTTTTGATAATAACGCAAACTGGGCAAAGAAAGTATGTCAGGATGCAGAATTTGTATGAAATCGGTCAGCAACCAGTCTGGACGGAAAGGGGCTTCCTCGTAGAAGAGTGACAACTCGACATTGCATCCGTAGGCCTGATGTTCGCGGAAAGCCTTGAACTCATTGTAGCCATGATGTTCAGACAGCAATTCGGGATAAGTAATCAGGTGATCGCTGCTGAACCGGAAGAGCCACACATCGCTCTCCCCTGCCCTTTCGAGCACAGTCTCGAAAGGTAACGACACGCTACCACTATGCTCGTCTTTTGCCCACGGATACTGACTCTGAGCATCGGCCAGCATCTGACCAATAGTGCTCTGTCCCCCTGGCACATACCACACGGAGCCTGTCACCTTATCGAGAACAACCGACCGGCGTATCTTGGAAGTCTTGGCCACCTCTTTCAAGGCTTGATAGCTACTGTCGACAACGGCAAACAGACTATCGGCCCGCTGTTCGCAACCGAAGAGCATGCCATAGAACTTCATCCACTCAGCACGCGCCAGCGGTGTGGGTTCCATATATTCCGCACACTCCACCAATGGGATATCAATATCCTCTACCTTGCCATAACCGCCACTATTCTCGAAGGGTGACAGGAAGATGGCATCAGGGCGCTGATCGATAATCTTCTCGATGACGGGACTCATACCATCGCCACAATCGCTGATACGCCCCTTGGCCACCTGCTCGTGGATATAGGGTATCTTGATGTACTTCAGGTCGGCCACTCCTGCTATCCGGTCTTCGGCATGCAGCATCTGAAGCAACGCACAATGTACGGTTGTGAAGATGACACTTCGTTTCAAAGGTGTACGGATGATAGTACCGTTGGGAAGTGGATGCGGAATTTCCGCATCGTACGGGACAAGGACATACTGATGTAACACCTTACCTTCCTTCCACGGGTTTTGCAACGTGGCTACCGTATAGCCATCATAGCGGACAACGGTAAGCCGCTTGGCATACTTGAAAGCAACAGTGTCGCCACCGTCCTGCTGATGAGCCGTCTGGCGACCACAGGACGATAGCAACACTGCTGATAATATGATTCCTAGGAAGGAGCGCATTTAGAACTGAACGGCTACGTCGTCGTAAGCAAAGTAAGCTGGAGTGCTCAGACCCCAATTGTTGACACAAGAGCCAGCCATATCGAACTCAACTTTCTGAACCTTGCCCAGAACAGAGAGGTCGAACTTGGTCCACTCAGTCACAAACTTGCCATCCTTTGCCAAATAGAACTCAGCTGTGCCGGTCTTCTCACCCTTAGCATCATAACCTGTAGCCACAATCTTAAACCAGTCCTCACCAGCCTTGAAGGTGGTATACTGATTGGTCATATCGTTGAGTGCATAGCAGGTGTTAACAACGAACATGTGGTCGATGACACGAGCCTGACCGTCAGCAAAACTCAGTGTAGGCAGAGGAGCACCGGGATAAGAGGCGTAACCATTGTGTACACAGAAATTCTTAGAACCGTTATGACCGGTAGCTATAGGAATTTCGAGCTGGCTGGTATAGGTAGACTTTGAATAGTCGGTGTTCACGTAGTTGGAAACTGCCTGACCACCACCCCAATAAGCCTTATCGCCATATCCGTTGGTGAACTCGTGAGCAAGGAAGGTGTTACCCAGATCAGCCCACTGATAGATCTTGGCATCCTCTGCTTTAGGATAGAGCAGATCACCATCATACTGCTTACTGTCGATCAGCGAACTCCAGCTTGCCTGACCAACATAGTTCAAACCGGCTTTCCAGTCGTTATCTTCGAAAGTCAGCACGCGAACAACACCGGTAGGATTGCCACCAGCATTGTCTTCGTTAGAACAAGATGTAAAACCAGCCATTGCCATCAAGGCAGCTGCAGCAAAAAACAAATGTTTTTTCATAATTGATAATGTTTAAAAGTTAATGATAATGTTTATTTGATTAAATACTTTTTTCCGTTTCGGATATAGAATCCGTGAGAAGGATTGGCTGTTCTGCGTCCTTGAAGATCGAAACAGGTGGCATTGCCTTCGTCGGCTCTGGTGACATTGCGAATACCAGACAGGGCATCCTTGATTCGCTGGATGGACGTATCCAAATGCAGGTCTTCGGCACCACCGACCTCCGTTGATGTTTCGCCTATCCATCCACATTGCTGGTTGATGCCGTTATAAACACGGATGAAATCAACGAAATCTATCTTCACAGGAGTGCGACTGACAACCTCAACAGCATTGTCGAAATCAAAACTGCAAGCTGCAGTATTACCGTTTTCCTTATTATCTACATAGCCCCACGCCAGCGAATTACGTATCCAGTACTCACTATTATAGCTACCCTTGTTGTAAGCATTTGGTGGCAACAGCGTCTGAAGTCCAAACGTCAGCTGGTCATCAGTAACCCACATGGGATAATATGGATCTCCTTGAAAAAGAGGGTTCAGTGCATCAGAAATCCTGTAAAGGAAACCACTTCCGCCCTGATTGTCTGTCCAGGGAATATATTTCTCTATCGTAACATACTTGCTAATCTCACTAGGCTTATCGTCATGTTTTTCTGTGATGGGTCGTGAATAAGTGATACTATAGCCATAAACCACCTTGCCCACACTATCGACATCGGCACTACCCTTCAGTTCATACCACGGGTCGTCAGGAAGTCCGTTTCCATTCACGTCCTTCGACACCATAATGATTCCTGGTTCACTATTGCTTTCACCACTGTTACCCAGTATCATCACGTCAGTCTGTCCCTCCACATTGGCAATGCTATGGTCGAAGTGAAAGGTGACATAGCCACCATACCCGCCAAGAGAAATCAAGCCTCTCTCGTTGTTAGCAATCATCTCTGTACACTTCTGCGCCATCTTAGCAGGTGTATCACCTGCTTCGTAGGCAGGCAGGATGTTGACATACTGTCCAGGTGCAGGCACATATTCATCAACTGCCTTGATGTATTTCGAGTGCGTAGTGACATCATCCATTCGTTGGGCTTGCATCGTCACAGCACAAGTGAGCGTCAATATGATGAGTATCTTTTTCATTCTTCTTTGGGTTTCATAAGGAATACGGCATGAGCAGGGATATCACCCGTTCTCACCTTATAATCGAAAGTGCCATCGGACTTGAAATGCAACAGTTCGCCACTCGACACATAGTACTTGGCATCCATCAGGTAGAAGTCGCGGTCGTTCGGATTGACTATAATGCCATAAGGTTGTTTCATGTTTTGAAACTCATCTGATGAAGACAACTGAGTATCGACATTTTCGCGGGTTCGAACATTGACAATACCCGTTTCGCGTACATCTTTCATCGTGATATAGCTGAACTGAGTACCTATATAGTAGAGTGAATCGCCCACGATACAGAGGTCGCTGACGGGAATATCGAAATCATCTACGACCTCCATATTTCCCCAATCATCAGGACTTAGGCAGAAGAGCTTAGGCTGTTCGTCGTAGTAATCGCCACGAGATGTTACCCACAGATTTCCGTATTTATCAGCTCGGCAGCGGTGCAGATTGACAGCTACGTCGATTTTTCTTTCTTCTTTGAAGGTTTCCAAGTTTATCACACTAACCGTATGGTCATAGTCGGGCACTCTATAGCCACCGCTATTAGCCACATACAACTTCCCATCGACTATTGCCATTTCTTCAGGCTGATAGCCTACCACGATGGAGTCCACTTTCTGCAAAGTCAGTGTATCTACTTTATAGACGCGTCCCAACGGAGCATCATGACTGACGCTGACAGGACCGACATACGAGCTGACGTAAGCATAGCCTTCATGAAAAGCCACATAGCGGCAGTTGGGAACGTCTACCTTCCCTATCTTCACGGCATCCGATGCCCGGCACACCTCCACCTTGTTAGAACAATTGATGACGAGCCACAAACGCGAACCGTATATCTGGGCATCGTTCCCTACATCGCCCAGCTCCTTCACCTCGTTAGGATTGCGCTCAGAGTAGATGTTACGCTGGTAGTGTATCGTTTCTCCACTCAAATCCAGATAATCGAGCGTACATTTATTCGAACCCATATTGCCTTCACAAAGCACATACATGCCTGCAACTTCTGTAGGTACCGCCTCCACACCTGTATCTACGTCTTCCATATAGACGATGATATCGTCAGTTCGGCAACCTATCAGGGCCAGCAGCAGGGTAATATATATAATAAGGTATCGCTTCATATCTTCACATCGATTGTTATACCATAGTTGCGCTTAGGCATCGGATAGTTCAGAATGACATCATAGTCTTGCGAGAAGACATTGTTGACTTCCACCATCACCCTAAGCACCTTCCACCGATAAGCCAACGAGAGGTCGCTCGTATACCAGGGCTGCATATAGTTGTATTTGATATTCTCCTGCTGGTTGTATCGTTCTCCGGCATAGATGAACGAGTAGTTCAGGTCCCATCCCCGATACTGGATATTCAGGATGGCTGACCCCGAATGCCAGGGGATATAAGGTATCTGGTGGTTATAATAAGAGTCTGTCTCATCGGTTACGTCGCGAGCCTGTTGCCAGGTGTATTGCAAACGGCCTGTAACGAGCAGTCCTTTTACAGGCACCAATGTCAATTCCGTCTCCACGTCTATGCCCTTGATGTGTACCTTGCCCAAATTAAGCATCGTCCATCGGAACTGTTGGCCTTTGGGATAGGCAACAATCTTGTCGTGAACGCTGTTGTAGTAGGCATCGGCTTGCAAGTGGAAGTAGCGCACCACTCCCCTAGCCCATTCGTGATCGTAACTTAGTCCGGCATTGTATTGCAAAGCTGTCTCTGGTTTCAGTAGTGCATTGCCAATATCGGTATAATAGAGATCGTTGAACGTCGGCATGCGGAAACTCTTCTTGGCATAGAAGCGAAGGGAGAGATCGTGCGATGTCAAGGGATAGACATTGGCAAAGAAAGCTGGTGTCCATTCCGTCATCGATTTGGGCGATACTGCATTCTGGATATGATCTTTCACTGTCGTTGCTAATATCGATCCTTGCATCTTCAACCAGTCAAGATTGAGCGCCGTAGCCAGCGAGAGATAGTTGCTAAAACGGTGGGGATAAACAAACTGGCGCATATCGCTATCCAATTTGTTCCATCGGAAGTCATAGCTTAGCGAGGCGCTCCACACTGGTAGTATATTGTAGACGTTGGATGTGGAGAAATACAACTCTTGCTGACGGAAGGTGTTATCGACCTGCATCAACGTGGTGTCGCGATTTACATAACGTGTATTATAATAGGCATATTTAGCCACAGCCTGTGTGGTCAGCCTGTCAGAAAGGCTCTTCTGGAATCGTCCTTGCACAAAGGTATTATGGTCCCACTGGCGTTCACCACGTCGCCAAACATTGTTGACAATAGCCCCCGGGATGCCTCGTTCAGAATGGTAGGTATATACCTTGAATTTCCAGAAACCCTCGTCGAGCATTCCATGCAAGTTTCCCTCAGCTCTTACAGCCCAGATATCACCATTCTGGCGTGTAGCTGTCGTATCGTAAGCAACCGTACCATCCTGTTTCTTACGACGATAGCGGAACTCATACTTTCCGCTGGCTGTCAACACCTCTGCCGATAGCGATGAGCTTACTTTGCTCGAGAGTCGCTGTTCCCAGAGTGTTGAGAATCGAAACAAGTCGCTCGAACCATATTTTGCTTTGAAAGTCAAGTTGTAGTTCTTACCTTCAGCAAATCGCGGCGCCCTTGTACGAATATAGACGGCTCCAGCATGTCCAAAGTCGCTGGCTGGTTGCAACAGAGCACTTTTCTGACCATTAAACAGCGTAATCTCTTCTACGTTGTCCAACGAGAACTGTCCCAAGTCAATCTGTCCGTTCTGTGCATTCCCCAGCTCAATACCATCATAGGAGATTCCTAAATGGTTGGTGCCCATCGATCGGATATTCACCGTCTTGATACCCCCCACGCCACCATAATCCTTCAGCTGTAAACCAGAGAAATAACGGAGCGCGTCAGCTACGCTGTGCGATGAGAGTTTCTCCAACTGCTCACCCGTCAGCGTCTGTGAGGGGATCACTTCTTTATGATTATAACGAGAAGTAACAACGACTTCATCCACGTGTTGAATGCTGTCAAAACGGCTACGCTGGTGGTACTCTTGTGCCCAAGCCGGTGCGGTCGTCAGTAATATGGCCATCGTTGTTACAATTCTCTTCATTGTTTTTGCATTAAAAAGAGGAGACTCAGTGTCTCACGACATAAGTCTCCCCGGACTTATATAATAATACACGTATTTGCGCCCTATGCCTAACCCCAGAGGCTATGATGGCGCATCGATGCAAGAGGCAGGTCTTCTGACTTGCAACCCGGTAACAAGCGTCTTCCCAACAATATCAGTGACATCGTGCTTGTTCCGCAAAAGGCTGCTCACAGCTGCGGGACAGTTGGGGAATCACACCCCATTCCCTTACCAAATGCACTGCAAAGGTAATGAAAATCAAAATAAATACAAAGAAAAAAGTAATTTTTCTTTCTAAACGCTGTTATTTATGACTCTTTGAGTATCTTGATATTACTCAATACACTTCATCAGGAAGTCAACAGCACCATTGACTCCGAATTTGCGGACATCCAGAGAAATGTCGTAATTGGTAGCATCTTTCCAGTCGCGCCCAGTAAACTTCTTGGTATATAACTCACGGCTGTAGTCGTTGTCTACTATCATCGCTGCAGCATCGTGCTCGCTGATATCATACTTCTCGGCAATGCGTCGCTTACGGCAATCTACGCTGGAGTGAATGAAAATCTTGAGCGCATTAGGATAATCGGCGAAGATATCGAATCCGCAACGGCCCACAATAACACATGACTCCTCGGAAGCGATTCTACGGATAGCATCACATTGGGCTTTGAACAGCGTATGACTGGTCTCACCCTGTTCCTGTCCATCATATTGGGAACTAGCCATATAGGTGCGATAGAAATTGGTGAAATCGTCACGCCACAATGGATTGCGCGATTCAATCTTCTCCACCGCATCCTCTACAGAATTCATCCTTGAGGCCACTTCGTTTATAATCTGCTTGTCCAGCAACTTCACTCCGAGCCGGCGTGCCAGCTCTGCACCAATCTCATGTCCGCCTGTGCCAAACTGGCGACTGATGGTAATTACAAATATTTCCTCCTTGTTCATAAGCTATACTTATTTATATTATTAAACCATTACGGTGCAAAGATAAGAAAAAAAAGTCAGAAATCCTAAACATTACTTGGTTTTTTATTAAAAAATAGTGATATATCATAATTTTTCCTTATCTTTGCCCAATAAAATAAATAATGTATGGCTACAGTAGACGACAAGAAGATTATCTTCTCGATGGTTGGAGTGAGTAAAACCATCCAGCAGAACCAGAAACAAGTGCTCAAGAACATCTACCTCAGCTTCTTTTATGGAGCGAAGATCGGCATCATTGGTCTGAATGGTGCAGGTAAATCAACACTCATGAAAATCATCGCCGGACTGGACCAGCAATATCAGGGCAACGTCGTCTGGAGTCCCGGCTACTCAGTAGGCTATCTGCCTCAGGACCCACCTCTGAACGAAGAGAAAACGGTGAAAGAAAACGTGATGGAAGGTGTCCAGAGCGTTTATGACGCTTTGAAGGAATACGATGAAATCAACGTAAAGTTTGGATTGCCCGAATATTACGAAGATCCGGATAAGATGGATCAGCTGATGCAGCGTCAGGCAGAACTTCAGGACATCATCGACTCTACTGATGCGTGGAACATGGACTCGAAACTTGATCGTGCGATGGCAGCTCTGAATTGTCCTCCTGGTGATTGGAATGTGAAGACGCTGTCTGGTGGAGAACGCCGTCGAGTTGCCCTTTGCCGACTATTGCTTCAGAAGCCCGACGTGCTGTTGCTCGACGAGCCTACCAACCACCTCGATGCTGAAAGTATTGACTGGTTGGAGCAGCATCTGCAACAATACGAGGGTACCGTCATTGCTGTTACTCACGACCGTTATTTCCTTGATGATGTGGCAGAATGGATATTGGAGTTGGATCGTGGCGAGGGTATCCCCTGGAAAGGCAACTATTCGTCGTGGCTGGAACAGAAGAGTCAGCGACTGGCTCAGGAGGAAAAGACCGCTTCGAAGCGTCGCAAGACACTGGAGCGTGAATTGGAGTGGGTTCGTATGGCTCCAAAAGCTCGTCACGCCAAGGGAAAGGCTCGTCTGAACTCCTACGAGATGATGCTGAACGAAGAACAGAAACAAAAGGAAGAGAAACTGGAGATATTCATTCCTAACGGTCCTCGTCTTGGCAACAAGGTCATTGAAGCCGAACACGTCGCCAAATCATATCCTGAGAAAAAGCTATTTACGGATCTTAACTTCATGCTGCCACCCAATGGTATCGTAGGCGTGATTGGTCAGAATGGTGCTGGCAAGACCACCCTTTTCCGCCTTATTATGGGATTGGAACAGGCTGATGCAGGATCTTTTGCTGTGGGCGAAACGGTGAAGTTGAGCTATGTAGACCAACAGCATAAGGACATCGACCCAGAAAAATCTGTTTATGAAGTCGTTTCGCAAGGTAATGAGACTATTCATATGGGAGGCAAGGATGTTAACGTCAGGGCCTATCTGTCAAGATTCAACTTCAGTGGAGCCGATCAGGAGAAGAAATGCGCAGTACTCTCTGGAGGTGAGCGCAACCGTCTTCATCTGGCCATCGCCTTGAAACAAGAGGGTAATGTTTTACTCCTCGATGAGCCCACTAACGATATAGATGTCAACACGTTACGAGCATTGGAGGAAGGATTGGAAGCCTTTGCCGGTTGTGCCGTCATCATCAGTCACGACCGATGGTTCCTTGACCGCATCTGTACGCACATTCTTGCGTTTGAGGGTGAAGG
>Ga0129306_1002175_pt1 | contig 18439 bp, 13 predicted proteins | sample P827metagenome_FD_94438 | JGI IMG/M metagenome (GOLD analysis project Ga0129306, IMG submission 94438) | Capybara group fecal microbial communities from Wisconsin, USA - P827 metagenome | ecosystem: Host-associated > Mammals > Digestive system > Large intestine > Fecal | place: USA: Wisconsin... | reverse complement strand
CTGAGACAGTGCCCAGATCGTTACACCATTCGTGCAGGTCGGAACTTACCCGACAAGGAATTTCGCTACCTTAGGACCGTTATAGTTACGGCCGCCGTTTAACGGGGCTTCGATTCAGACCTTTGGGTTTCCCCTAAGCCCCCCTCTTAACCTTCCGTCACCGGGCAGGTGTCAGGCCACATATGTCATCTTAACGATTTAGCGTAGCCATGTGTTTTTGGTAAACAGTCGCCTGGGCCATTTCTCTGCGCCTCCATCACTGGAGGTCCCCTTCTCCCGAAGTTACGGGGTAAATTTGCCTAGTTCCTTAGCCATGATTCACTCGAGCACCTGAGGATACTCTCCTCACCCACCTGTGTCGGTTTACGGTACGGGCTGCTTTACGCTTGACGATTACGTGATTTTCTTGCAGGTATGGTTACCGGCGCTGTCAGATTGTCCGAAGACGCTCCGTACTGTCGGGTCTCAGCTTACGCCTACACCCTTCAACGTGCTATTCCGTCAGCACGCGGCCGTGTCACTCCCCGGTCTCACGCTCTCCTGTAAAGCAGGCTGCGGAATCTTAACCGCATCGTCATCGGGTGCCCCCTTCGGGTTCCCCTTAGTCCCCGGCTTACCCTCAGTCGTTTAACGTTGCTGAGGAATCCTTGGGTTTTCGGTGTGAATGTTTCTACATTCATTGTCGTTACTTATGCCTACATTTTCTTTTCCAGCCGCTCCAGTATGCCTCACGGCACGCCTTCAAGGCTGACTGGAATGCTCCCCTACCGATCACATTGCTGCGATCCCATAGCTTCGGCAACGGTCTTGATGCCCGCTCATCATCCACGCAACGCCGCTCGACTAGTGAGCTGTTACGCACTCTTTGAATGAATAGCTGCTTCCAAGCTAACATCCTAGCTGTCACTGCGATGTCACCTCGTTCTGTCTCAACTTAAACCGTGTTTCGGGGCCTTAGCTGTTGGTCTGGGCTCTTACCCTTTCGCCGACGGATATTAGCACCCGACGACTCACTCCCGGACTGTATCTACGCGCATTCAGAGTTTGTCAGGATTTGGCAGGCGATGAAGCCCCCGCATCCTATCAGTAGCTTTACCTCACGTAGCAAACATCCGAGGCTGTCCCTAAAGACATTTCGGGGAGTACGAGCTATCTCCCAGTTTGATTGGCCTTTCACTCCTACCCACGCCTCATCCAAGCCCTTTTCAACGGAAACTGGTTCGGTCCTCCATGGAGTGTTACCTCCACTTCAACCTGGACATGGGTAGATCACTAGGTTTCGCGTCTGCTCCATCCGACTGAACGCCCTGTTCAGACTCGCTCTCGCTTCGGCTCACGCACCTGAAGTGCTTAACCTCGCCGGATAGAAGCAACTCGTAGGCTCATTATGCAAAAGGCACGCCGTCGTCCCGCAAAAGGACTCCGACCGCTTGTAAACGAACGGTTTCAGGTTCTATTTCACTCCCCTGCTCGGGGTGCTTCCCACCTTTCCCTCACGGTACTGGTTCACTATCGGTCTTCCGGGAGTGTTTAGCCTTGCGGGATGGTCCCCGCAGATTCGGACAGGATTCCACGTGCCCCGCCCTACTCAGGTGCCATCTTTAAATCACCACAGTTACCCCTACGGGACTGTCACCCTCTACGGTCATTGTTTCCACAATGTTCTGGTTTCCTGGTGATTCGTTCATGATGGTCCTACAACCCCGACACGTCCGTAAACGCACCGGTTTAGGCTCTGCCCCTTTCGCTCGCCACTACTCAGGGTATCGACTTTTCTTTCTCTTCCTCCGGGTACTAAGATGTTTCAGTTCCCCGGGTTCGCTCCGTATTCACATACGGTGACTGGTCTTCAACCAGCCGGGTTCCCCCATTCGGTCATGCTCGGATCAATTCCTGTTTGCAGATCCCCGAGCCTTTTCGCAGCTTACCACGACCTTCTTCGCCTCCGGATAGCCTAGGCATCCTCCGTTCGCTCTTATCTTCTTTCGCTGAATGTAGAAGTGCGTTATGCACACACTTCATGATTTTTTTATGCTCTTGCCTATTGAAATTGTAGTCCGAAAATTCCGTTTTTTGATAACTTCTTTATCAGACTAACTCTATCTTTTGCTTTACCTCTTATCTATTCTCTCAGACTTGTCAATGAACTTGGTTTCGTGCCCGTTGGGCCGTAAAAAATCCCGCTCTTTCTCAAACGGGACTGCAAAGGTAGAAATTATTTTTATACTCGCAAAATATTTTTCACTTTTTTTGATATGCCAGTCTTTCGGCGCCAGAATCAAGGTATATAATGCCGCAGTAGCGGAAGCCGTACTTGAGAAGGACGTGCTGCATGATGTGGTTATCACGGTGGGTGTCTACTCGTATGTTTGTGTCTTTGGAAAAGCACCAGTCCATGATGGTCCGGAACACGCCGTGAACTTCCGGGTAGCTGCCAATGCGGTGGACAACATGGTATGGAAGCGTATCGTCAAGCCACTTGCCGTCATAGATGTATGCATACGTCGGCTCCGGGGATGGAATAAAAGCAAAGTACCCCACGATACGTGCGCCATCCGTTACCACAAATCCATGTCCTTCCCGGATATCGTCAGTAATTACTGCCTCAGACGGATAACCACCTGTCCACTGTGACATGTTGCCACTTGCGCGCATAATGCCCTTTGCCGCCTCCAGCACAGACATTATGGCATCAAGGTCCCCGGTATGAGCACTTCTTACAAGCATATCCTGACATCTCCGGCAAATATACAAAGATATGGTCAAAAATGATTATATTTGTAATATGGAAGAAAAGAAAAACATGCAGCTGCCGGAGAATGCACACCGGGAGCTGAAAGCGGGCGAGGAGTATAAGCCTCTTCTGGAACCCGCCAGGAAGTATGCTGAGGTTACGCCCTATTCCGTTGCTGTAGGTGTCCTGATGGTTATCCTGTTCAGCGCGGCGGCGGCATATCTTGGCCTCAAGGTGGGGCAGGTGTTCGAGGCGGCAATCCCCATTGCCATCATCGCCGTAGGCCTCACAGGAGCGCTCCGAAAGAACGATTCCCTGTCCCAGAACGTCATTATCCAGAGTATCGGCGGATGCTCCGGCGCCGTTGTGGCCGGTGCCATTTTCACCCTGCCTGCCATATATATATTAGGTGTAGAGGTGAATTACTGGCAGATGGTCCTGAGTTCTCTGCTTGGCGGCGTGCTTGGTATCCTGTTCCTGATTCCGTTCCGGAAGTACTTCGTGAAGGAAATGCACGGGAAATATCCTTTCCCGGAGGCAACGGCAACCACACAGGTTCTGGTGAGCGGCGAAAGCGGCGGAGACAGCGCCAAGACCCTCATCGCGGCCGGCGCCATAGGCGGTCTGTACGACTTCCTGGTAGCCACTTTCGGCACCTGGGCGGAAACCGTTTCCACAACGGTAATGCACTGGGGGCAGGTTGTGGCGGATAAGGCCAAAGTGGTCCTGAAGATGAATACCGGCGCAGCGGTGCTGGGCCTGGGATATATCATCGGCCTTAAATATGCCTTCATAATCACCTGCGGTTCCCTTCTGGTGTGGCTGGTGATTATTCCGCTTATGAACCTGATATGGGGCGGGAGCGTCATAGACCTCATGCACACCGGAATTGCCACCACAATAGGTGAGATGGCTCCGGAAGAGATTTTCAAGACCTACGCGCGTCATATAGGCATCGGCGGTATAGCTACGGCCGGTATAATCGGCATTGTGAAAAGTTTCGGCGTCATCAAGAGCGCCGCTTCCCTGGCCGTGAAGGAATTCAGGCGCAAGCCGGGCACACTGGACGAAAAGGTGCTCCGTACGGACGAAGACCTCTCCATGAAGACCCTCGTCTTCGGCGTGGTGATAGCCCTTCTGTGCGTCTTTGCATTCTTTGCCTTCGGCGGCGTTGTACACAATGTGTGGCAGGCCCTGGTGGGTCTTCTCATCGTGTCAATTATCAGCTTCCTGTTCACCACAGTGGCGGCAAACGCCATTGCAATCGTTGGCTCCAACCCCGTGAGCGGCATGACGCTCATGACGCTCATCATTGCGTCCCTGATTCTTGTGGCTGTAGGGCTGAAGGGAAATGCCGGAATGGTGGCGGCCCTTCTTATCGGCGGAGTGGTATGCACGGCGCTGTCCGTGGCGGGATCGTTCATAACGGACCTAAAGATTGGCTACTGGATTGGATCAACCCCCAAGAAGCAGGAGGGGTGGAAGTTCCTTGGCGTGGCTGTATCGGCAGTTACCGTGTGCGGGGTCATGCTGGTGCTTAACAAGACATACGGCTTCACCGGGGAAAACGCCCTTGTGGCACCCCAGGCCAATGCCATGGCCGCTGTTATCCAGCCCATGTTCTCCGGCGGCGGCGCACCCTGGCTGCTGTATGGAATAGGTGCAGCAATAGCCCTGATTCTTAACTTCTTCAAGGTCCCTGCCCTGGCATTTGCGCTGGGTATGTTCATTCCCATCGACCTTAACCTCCCGCTGGTGGTTGGCGGAGCAATTTCATGGTACGTTGGTTCTCGTTCCAAGGATGCGGCCGTAAATGCCGCACGCCAGGAAAAAGGCACCCTCATAGCTTCCGGCTTCATTGCCGGCGGCGCCCTCATGGGTGTTGTAAGCGCCATCCTCCGCTTTGCCAACGTAGACCTCTTCCTCACGGAGTGGAACGCCCACTTCGGCGAGGCCGTGGCCATAGTCCCGTTCCTGGCACTTATTGCCTATACCATTTACGCATCGCTCAAAACTGAAAAGAAATAATGGAAAAGATATTAGACCGATTCCTTCGCTACATAAGCGTAGATACCCAGAGTAACGAGGATTCAGAAAGCCAGCCCTCTACCGCAAAGCAGCTGAATCTCTTGAAAATGCTGAAGGACGAACTCCTGGCCCTTGGCGTTGAAGCGACGCTGGACCAGTATGGCTACGTCATGGCATCCATCCCCGGAAACGTGGACGGCCCGGCCATTGGCTTCATTGCCCATGTGGACACCTCCCCGGACGCTGGCGGAGCGGACATCAAGCCCCAGATCATTGAGAAGTACGATGGCGGAGAAATTCCGCTGAGTGGCGTTCCCGGCCTGGCACTAAAGCCGTCAGAATTCCCGGAAATGCTTCACTATGTAGGCCAGACCCTCATCACTACGGACGGCACCACCCTCCTTGGGGCCGATGACAAAGCCGGCGTCGCGGAAATCATGAACGCCGTCCAGTACATCGTTGAGCACCCAGAATTCAAGCACGGTCCCATCAAAGTAGGCTTCACCCCGGACGAGGAAATAGGCCGCGGCGTAGTCAAGTTCGACGTTCCCCGTTTCGGTGCCGATTACGCCTACACCATGGACGGCGGAGAGATTGGCGAACTGGAGTTCGAGAACTTCAACGCCGCCAGCGCGAAGATTCACATCCAGGGCTGCAACGTCCATCCCGGCTATGCCAAAGGCAAGATGAAAAACGCCATCCACATTGGCCAGGAGCTGAATTCCCTCCTGCCCGTCATGGCCCGTCCGGAATATACGGAGGGTTACGAGGGCTTCTTCCACCTGATCTCCTTCAAGGGTACGGTTGAGGAAGCGGATTTCGCCTACATCATCCGTGACCACGACCGCGCAAAATTCGAGTCACGCAAGGTCATGATGCAGAAAGTGACGGATTTCATAAACGAGAAATACGGCGAAGGCACGGCAACGGCCGTCATCAAAGACCAGTACTACAACATGCGTGAGCAGGTTGAGCCGCATTATCACATCATAGAGAAAGCCGTGAAGGCAATGGAAATGGCCGGCGTCAAGGCCAAGATCCAGCCCATCCGCGGCGGCACGGACGGCGCCAACCTCTCGTTCAAGGGCCTCCCTTGCCCCAACATCTTCGCCGGAGGGCTCAACTTCCACGGCAAGTTCGAATTCCTCCCCCTCCAGAGCATGGAAAAAGCCTCGGAGGTTATCCTTAACATTATCACCCTCTTTGCCAGGTAAGTTGGCAATAGTTTTCGCATTCTGCGGAAGGTCTGACGAAAATGCGGAAGGTCTGCTTTTGTGTGGCGGACCTTCCGCGCTAATTCTAGTCCAGAAGGTACTATGGCTTGGTTTTGGTGCTGAAGGTATGAGGTAAAAAAGCAGACCTTCGGCACTGAATCAGTTAGACCGAGAGTCTGGATATCCTTTCCGGAGGGATACCGAGGACGCGGGACAGCTGCTTAAGAGTGGTTTTTCTGGTGTGGAACAGATAGGGAATGAGCCGTGTTTTCTGTTCCATACTCAATGAATCCACGCTCCTGTTGAACCATCTTTGTGAAATCTCCTCAACGGATTTGAAGAGTTCTGTATCCGGAAGCATCACGTATGGGCGCTCTTCAAGATTATAGCGCATTTCAACAGGATTAATGCTGCCTATAGTTTTCATGAAGAAGGTCTGGTCGTTGGAGAAAGTCTGCTCCAGATACATAGTGTCGCAGAAGCTGGCCGGCTCAAGTTCGTTTTGAGAATTAACGCGCCAAGGGACATTGCTCAGGTTCTCTCCGGTGTGCATTATGCGCTCTTTTTCTCGGGATGTCATGTTACGGACTAAACGAAAGCCACTTTGTGGTTCTCTGTTGAACATTGCCCTGTAACCGGTCCACTTGTACTCATTGACGTTGCAACCATTGTCAATGGCGTTACGAGGAATATATGCCAGCGTATTCCTAACATACCATTCCGTATCCAGCCAAAGGGCTTTCAAGTCTATTCTTCTCAAGATTCCGCGCTCTCCATATCTCTTTGAATACCACATGGAATAAACCTTCTTTACTTCGACCCCATATGCCTGGGCAATTTCCTGGCGCTCTGCCAGAACGGCAACGTGGCAATGGTTTGAAAGGACTGTGTAGATAACGACAATAACATTATGGCGCCATGCGGATACACAAATGATCTTGACCATAGAGTCATAGTCTTCGTCATCCTTGCATAGAAGGGCGTCCTCCAGGCCTTTGATGCAAACGTGGAAAGGCTGAAGTTTGCGGACAGACCCGTTTGGGAGAGTCCTTACGGCGACCCGCTGCATGGCTAACTCTTGTTTTTTGGAGGCATGATTTCCGGCCCGAAGGTGGCAATTTTACCTCCCTTAGCTTCAAATTCCTTTCTGGCTTGCGTCATAATCCGGGCAACGTCTGCCGAGGCCTCGTCCAGCATTTTCAGCATCTGTTTTCGGTTTACGCAAGCAGCCAGATCTGCAACTGCAAGGCAGCGAATAACGGCCAGGACAGCCTGTTCAATACCACCCCAGAGGCTGGTAGTCATACTGAAAGAAATCTTTGCCGGCAGCTCCGGAATAATCTTATTCAATTGCTCCGGGCGAATGTCCGTGTTGAAACGGATGTCGAAGTCTCCGTACTGGCAGACTTCCAGAAGTTTTTTCATAGAAGAGGTGTTTAAAGTAAAACAATCCTCATTCTGTCTGTTGTCCGGAAACAAAAGTAGTTATTGTATACGATTATCACAATTATTTCACCCCAAAAGATTGACGAAAATGCGGAAGGTCTGCTTTTGCGTGGCGGACCTTCCGCAGGAATTCTGGCCATGAGGGCCTTGTGGTTTAGTTTAAGCGCGGACGGTATGCATTATAAAAGCAGACCTTCCGCAAAAGAGGGACAGACCTTCCGCAGGAAGGGTTAGTCGCCGTAGGGGTTGGCTTCGTCCCATTCTTTCTGGATGTCACCGTGGGCGGCTTCGCAGTGCTGCTTGATCCAGAGCTTGCGGTCTTCCGCCAGGGCTTCCCACCAGCGGGTGCAGGCGGGATAACGGCCAATGGTTTCGTCTTCTATACCGGCCTTTTTCAAGGACTTAAGGGCTATGCGCTCCTTTTCATGAACGGGAAGGGACGCCCACCAGTTATCAAGATTAGAATATGCCATAAAAGTTCTTGTTTCTGCAAATTTACAATTATATTTGCAAAACCATGACAGAAAAAAGCATATATTTTGCCGGAGGGTGCTTCTGGGGCGTAGAGCACTTCTTCAAAGGGGTGGACGGCGTAAGGGAAGCCGTCCCCGGCTACGCCAACGGCAACACGGAAAACCCGTCATATAAAGAAGTTTACACGGATACAACCGGTCACGCAGAGACCGTAAAGGTCACATATTGCCCGGAAAGAGTGAGTCTGGAACTTCTCCTGAAGCTCTTTTTCACGGTAACGGATCCCCTTACCCTCAACCGGCAGGGCCACGACGAAGGCACCCGCTACCGTAGCGGCGTCTTCTTCGCGGACCCGGAAGACGGGCCGGTCATAGAAGAGGCCTTCCGGGAAGCAGAGGCAAAGCTGGGCGTTCCAATAGTCACGCAGCTGGAGCCACTGAGGTGCTTCTATCCTGCAGAAGAGTACCACAAGGATTACCTTGACAAGAACCCGGAAGGCTACTGCCACCTTCCCCTGAAGACCTTCGTCTATCTCCGCCTGTGGCAGGACATAAAGCTCTTCCTGGGGGATGATGACGACGTAATTGCCAGGATGGCCAACACATGTGCCCTCATACAGGAGAGGATGCGGTTTTTCTGGACCGGATTCTACCGCGTTGAGGGAGAACAGCTGGTCCTGGGGCCGTTCCAGGGGCCTGCCGCATGCCAGCGCATAGGCTTCGGAAAAGGCGTCTGCGGCACAGCGTGGAAAGAGCGCAGGACCATTGTCGTCCCTGATGTGGAAGAATTCCCGGGACATATAGCCTGCAGCAGCCTTTCCCGGAGCGAAATAGTGGTTCCCGTCTTCAAGGGGGGCAATATCATTGCCGTCCTGGATATAGACAGCGACACTCCAGCAACGTTTGACAACACGGACGCCACATGGCTTGAATTAATTGCAGAACTCATATAATGAAACGATTAGTATTCCTGGCCATTGCAGCCGCCATGGCAATGAGCGTCCCCGCCGACGCCTGCACCAACCTCATAGTAGGAAAGAAAGCTTCCGCGGACGGGAGCGTGATATGCACTTACAACTGCGACGGATTCGGCTTCGCGGCGCCCCTGAGCTATTCCGCACCCGGAAAACATGCCCCGGGAGAAATGATAGCAATACGCGGATGGGGCCCCAATTCCCAGGTGCACTATATCCCGCAGGCAGAGTATACCTACAGCGTCGCCGGCCTCATGAACGAAAAGCAGGTCTCCATAGTGGAAACCACCTGGGGCGGCCGGAAGGAGCTCCGCAACCCAGAAGGATATCTGGACTACTTTACCCTCATGCATCTTGCCCTTCAGCGCTCTGCATCGGCCCGCGAGGCAATAGCCGTCATGCATAAGCTGGTACAGGAATACGGTTACAACGAGACCGGCGAATCCTTTGCCGTCTGTGACAAGGAAGAAGCCTGGATAATGGAGCTCATCGGCAAGGGAGAAGGCCGCAAGGGTGCAGTTTGGGTGGCCCTGAGGGTCCCGGACGACTGCATAACCGCCTACGCAAACTCCAGCCGCATCCAGACCTTCCCCCAGGCAAAGAAGGTAAACAAGAAACTTGGCTTCTGCGTTACCGCTGACGGCAACTGCATGTATTCTGCCGATGTCATCTCCTTCGCCCGCGAGATGGGCTACTTCAACGGCAAGGACGCTGAGTTCAGTTTCCGCGAGGCTTACCAGCCCATGGAATTCAGCAAGATACGCGCATGCGAAGCCCGTGTCTGGAGCTTTTTCCGCCATCATTACAGCCCGGAGATCATGGACAGCTACCTGCCTTTCATCAACGGGGACATGTCGGAAATCGACGCCCTTCCCCTCTGGATCAAGCCGGACAAGCTTGTGAGCTACCGCGATATACAGAACGATATGCGTGACCACTACGAGGGCACAGCCCTGGACATGACCGTGGACGTAAGCGCCGGCCCCTGGGCATCACCCTACCGCAACCAGCCCGTGAACTTCGAGTCCTCCGACGGCACCAGGATGTTCCGCGAGAGGCCCATCGGCTGCCAGCAGAGCGGAATGACCATGGTCTGCCGCATGCGCTCCTGGCTCCCTGACGCCCTTGGCGGTATCACCTACTTCAACATGGACGACGCCACCATGGTGGCCTATGTCCCGGTTTACTGCGGCATCAACCGCATCCCGGACCCCTTCCGGGCGGAAAACAACAAAATTACGGAGTTCTCCTTCGACAGCGCGTTCTGGATGTGCAACTGGGTGGCCAACATGATCTACCCGCGCTGGAGCGCCATGATAGGGGACCTTCGCGAAGCCCAGAAAGAACTTGAGGACTATTATGAGGCAGACCAGGCGGCCGTTGAAGAGAAAGCCGCAGGCCTCACAGCCGGCGAACTCACGGATTTCCTTACCGGCAAGACAATCGCCTATACGGACAAGATGATGAAGCGCTGGGACAAGCTTGCAAAGCTTCTCATCGTCAAGCACAACGACCAGATAATGCGTCCCTCCAAGGACGGTGAAATAGTCCCCGGCAGACACACTTCACCCGCCTACGCCCCGGCATTCATAGACGCCGTGAAGGCCCAGACGGGTGAAAGGTACGTCAAGCCTTAAAGACTACTTCCCGGCAAGGTGGCACTCCCAGGCCCAGGCGGCCTTGAGGGTTTCTTCAATTGTACGGGTGGCCTTCCAGCCCATCTGGGTGTTGGCCTTGGTGGGATCCGCCCAGATGGCGGTGATGTCTCCGGGACGGCGGGGAGCTATGCGGTAGTTTACCTTTACGCCATTCACTTTCTCGAAGGCGTTTACCAGTTCCATCACGCTGAGCGGACGGCCGGTGCCCACGTTGAACACCTCGCAGTCTTCCTTCATCTTGCCCTCTATCATGCGCGTTACGGCAAAGACGTGTGCGCGGGCAAGGTCTACGATGTCAATGAAATCCCTCTGGCAGGTGCCGTCAGGAGTGGGATAGTCGTCACCGAATATGCTCAGGACCTCGCGTTTTCCAACAGCGGTCTGGGTGATGAAAGGAACCAGGTTGTTGGGAACTCCGCGGGGAAGTTCACCGATGAGGGCGCTGGGATGGGCGCCGATGGGGTTGAAATAGCGCAGGAGGATACCCTTGATTTTACCTCCGTTTGCCTTGACTGTATCCTGAAGGATATCTTCGCACATGGTCTTGGTGTTTCCATAAGGGGACATGGCGGGCTTGCGGGGAGTATTCTCTGTCACGGGCACTGCATCCGGCTCTCCGTAAACGGTTGCGGACGATGAAAACAGCACGTTGCATCCGCCAATCTCCTGGGCGGTCTCAAGGACATTCATGAAACTCACCAGGTTGTTCTGGTAGTACATGAGGGGCTTGTCCACTGACTCTCCCACAGCCTTGTATGCTGCAAAATGGATAACCGCGTCAATGTGGTGCTTTGCAAAGAGGTCCTTCACGGCTTTCTTGTCGCAGAAATCCATAACTACCAGAGGGAGGTCCTCACGGCCGGTGATTTTCTTCACGCCCTCGAAGCAGGTGCGGTCGCAGTTGGAAAAATTGTCTGCCACAACTACGTCGTAGCCCGCCTCGATGAGTTCTACGGTTACATGGCTGCCGATAAAGCCGGCACCACCGGATACTAGTACAGTCTTTTTCATTTCTTATGTGATTTGTTTTGCTCTTTCCGGATGTATTTTTCAAGCAGCCTGCGCTCCTTCCGGGCCTTCTTTTCCAGCCGGCGCAGGGCCTTTAGCTTCTTGGCACGCTCCTTCTCCAGTTTCTTCGCCGCCCGGGCAGCCTGTTTTTCCTCGTAGATGCGGTCTTCCTCCGCCCATCTGGCCTCGCGGGCTGCCTGACGCTCTGCCCTCTTCGCTGCCTTTTCCTCCGCACGCCTCTTCCTTTCCGCTTCCTTCAGTGCCTTCTTGTCCGGCACCTGCGGCGAAGCGCCCAGGGCCGACGTATCACTGGGAGACATCACGCCCAGTGAATCCAATGGCGGCAAGGACCTTGACGCAGAGGTGCTGTCCGATGGGGCAGGGGCGGCTACTGAATCGGCCGGAGCAGCAAGGGAGTCAACAGCAGCAAGCATGGTACTGTCTGCCTCCGCCCTGGCTATGGAATCCTTCCGGCGCTGCTCTTCGCGTGCGCGTACCACCTTCAGGGAATCCCTTAACGCTATGTCCCTGTATACCTTTTTAATATAGCCCGGGAAATAGATATCCGTCTGCGTGAACTTTGTGTGCGGCCTTGCAAGGTACGATGTGCGCTCGCTCTTTCTGGGAGTAAGCGTCGTGACGTCGAGTGGCGACTGCGGCTTTTTTTCCGGCTCCCAACGGAAGCCCTTGAGCTGGCGCTCGTCTTCCGGAAGCTGGACGGTTGGATAGCCGTCGTTCTTGGGGTTGTCGTAGTAGTACATCCTCTCTATGTCGCCGTCCTTGAACGTTGCGTAAATCATCTTGGATTCCACCTTGTTCACCGTTGCAAGGGCGTTCTGCTCCACAAGGTAGAATATGGACGCGGCGCCTCCAAGGGCGTCGAAACGGGTAAGGACAGCAGAAGAGTCAAAATAAGCCACCATCTCCGCGCCGCGGATCTGGTCATAGCTGCGGGGGTCTTCCTGTATGGTTATGAAGGCGTTGGAAAGGAGGTTGGCCTTTTCCACCGTCTTGTTACGGATGGACAGGAATATGCTGTCCGCCGCATACTGCTTGTTGCTCTCGTTGTAGAAAACCGGGTCCTTGTACAGGCGCACAAGGGAGTCGAGGTCCGTGTAGGCCAGCGAATCGCTCACCATCTGCATATCCTTTCGGAACAGGCGAACCCTTTTGGAACCCCACAGGAAGGCGATTTTGGTGGTGTCCTTCGGCGGTTCAACAACCTCCGGGGAAGCTGCCGCCAAAGAGTCTGCGGGAGCGGCAAAAGTACTGTCTGCAGGGGCCGCAAAGGCGCTGTCCGCCGGAACCGTCATGGCCGATGTATCCACTGGCGGAGCAGCCGGCTTGGAAGCTGGCCCGGGCGGAGCAGGCGACCTAGGCGCAGGTTTGCCAGAAGGCGCCCCTGGTGCCTTGGGGGGCTCCGGAGGGCGGTTGGGGTCGTTCCTCGAGGCTTCTTCGGCAGCTTTGGCGGCAGCTTCGGCGGCCTTTTTGCGGTATTCCATCACAGGGTCTCCTCCTATGTCCGAAAGCCGTTTTTCCGATGCCTTCACGGTGCCGTCCGGGATGTCGCACTTCTTGATGTTCCGCATGCGGAGTATATCGGCACCAAGGTACAGGGAGTCCCGGACGCCGTTTTCTTCCGTTATGGTCATTACCGCGGGCTCCCGTGTCATTATAATTTCATTCAGGGAATCCTTGTACTGGAACCGTCCTGCAAGGGCATAGGCGTTACGCGTAGTGTCCATGAGCTCCACTTTGCCCAGCATGTCTACGTCGTTGAGGCTTCGATAGTAGTACATGGTGTCCGCCCAGGCCTCCTGCGTTTCTGACAGCAGGTGAACCTTCCTCCGGAAGAAGAAGAGTTCCTGGTCACGGTTGTACCAGCCGTCATCGGCAGAGAGCATCTTGTCGTCCTGCCACATGTCCGTGCCGAAGCCGAAGTAGGCGGTGGAAAGGTCGCTCCGGTACTCCAGGCGGGAGGTCTTCACGAAGGTGGTGTCCATGTACATGTTCACGCTCTCGTTGAAGACGAAAAGCTTTGCCTTGGAGTCGTACGTACCGTACTGGCTCTCAATTACCTGCCCGTCCTTGTCACGCATGGCCGCGCCGCCCTGAAAAATTGCCACGGAGTCCTTGGTATTGTAGTCAAGGTAGCGGGTGCGGAGGGTATTCTTGTCGGCATCTTCCAGCTGGACAAGGTCGCCGCGGAACTTGGCCATGTTGTCGTCCACTACATACTGGAGGGTGGCGCTGGTGAGTTTGGTGCGGTCCTGGATAATACGGACATGCCCTATGGCGTCTATGATATTGGTATTGACGTTCCACATGGCGGTGTCGCAGATGAGATATGTGTTGTTGTGGAAGAACTTGGCGGGGCCCACTACTTTACGCCAGCTTACTCCGTCCTTGTCTATGAGCTGGGCGCTCTGGGCGCTTATAAGGCGCACCCTGTCCGCATCCTGCGCCCTTGCGGACAAGGTCAGGACAAGCAGCAGGGCTACAATATGAAACGCTTTCCGCACTTACTTTTTCTTGTTCCAGGCATCACGTGCGAACTCGCACTCCTTGAACAGCGGGTCAATGACAATGTAGGTGTCCTTGATCTTCTCGTTCATGAAGGCGTCCACGGCCTCCATCTTCTTGCTCAGCTCCACCTGCTCCAGAATCTGGGTGTAGTCCCTTTCAAAGGTAGCGGTATGGGCGGGGATGATTTTGTCCACGCGGATAATCTTGTAGACCAGGTTTCCGCTGCGTCCCTGGAGGTAGCCCTCGTTGTCAAGTGATTCCACGGGGGCCGATATCTCGCCTTCCTTGAGATCCTTGACGGCTGCGTAATCGGCCGGTTTCATCTGGTCTATATCAAAGTAGGACGATCCTGTTGACGGGTCCGCCATCTGGCCTCCGTTGGTGCGGGTGGGAAGGTCTTCCGAGAAGAAGCGTGCAGCCATCTCGAAGGTAATCTCGCCCTCGGAAATCTTGGTTCTGAGGCTGTCAAGGCGTTTGAACGCCTTCTCGCGGTCATCGGCCGTGTACTGGGGCTTGAGGAGGATGTGGCGGGCGTTGAACATGTCGCCCTTCTTTTCCAGGACCTCTATGATATGGAAACCGTCAGGGGTTTCAACTATCTGGGAGACGGAACCTGGCCTCAGGGCCATTGCGGCGTCAGAGAAGACGGGCCAGAAGATGGACTTGGATGCCATGCCAAGCTCTCCGCCGCGGCGGGCGCTGCCGGGGTCCTCCGAATAGATTCGGGCAAGGGTGGAGAACTTTTCTCCGTTCATGATGCGTTCACGCAGGGAAAGGAGTTTCTCCTTCACGGCAACGGCCGCTGCCTCGCGGTCCGGATAGATGCATATCTGGCTGAGCTGGAACTTCTGGGGAACCACCGGAAGGTCTTCCTTGGCGGTGGTGTCCATGTACTGCTTCACATCGTACGGTGTAACCTCCGGAATCTTTCCTGCCACCTGGTAGCGCTCCTGCTCCGTAAGACTCTGCTCCTCAAGCATTTTCTTCCACTCCTGACGGAGCTTGTAGAGAGGCTTTCCGAAGTACTTCTCCACTTCCTCGTCGCCGCCCAGCTGGGTGCGGAACCAGTCTATGCGCTGGCTCAGGTTGCTCTCTACCGCATCTGTATTTACGGTGAGGGAGTCTATGCGGGCCTGCATCAGGAAAATCTTGGACTCCATCATGGCTTCCAGGATTTCGCAGCGGATGTCGCGGTCGCTGGTGAGGCCGCCTGCGCGGCGCTGCTTCACTTCTTCCTCGATGTCAGAGATGAGTATGGTTTCGCCGCCCACGGTGGCGACGGTCTTGTCAACGACGCCTCCTCTGTACTTCTGGGCCGCCACGGGAAGGCAGGCGGCAAGGGCCAGTGCGGTCAGGATTCTCTTCATATCAGTATATCACGAATTTTTTGCTCTCTATGGCGTCTTCCATGAGGGTTTTTTCCAGAGACGCTTCCAGAGCGTGCTTTCTTGTACTCAGTATAATGTCTTTTATTCTTTCGCGGCAGTACTCCACGGGGGCCGGCTTTCCGGCAGGGACCATCTCCACGATGTAGGCAAGGTGGAGGTTTCCGGCTTCGTCAATGAACTCCGAGAAGGAATTCTTGATGGACGATGTGAGCGTGCGCCAGTCCGTCCCCAGCTCCTGCGCCAGGGTGATGGCGTCCATCCAGCTGTCCGACGAGTCCACGTACTTGATGGCCACGGTGAAAGCCAGACTGTCAGCTTCCAGGGCGTCCGAATCGTCCTCCGACGACATCTTGGCACGGAGAGTCCTGAGGCTTCTGGAATCGGCCGGAATAATGAGGTAGCGGGACTTTATGACGGGCCTGTCAAGCTTGAACTTATCCGGGTTCGCCTTGTAGTAGGACGATATTTCCTCCTCCGTCACCAGGGTATCCAGGCGCTGATTTATGTAGAGCTGCTCGTACCTGTACTTCAGGAGGGACCGGCGGTACTCTTCTAGCTCTGCCGATACGTCTTTCTGCTGCTTTGAAAGCTGGGTCTGGGCCATTTCCAGCATTAGGAGTTCCTCTGCCCAGGCCTTGATGTAGCCCTGGGCAAGGCCCGCGCTGTCTTCCGGGGACACCCCGGCCGGGATAAACCTCTGCAGCTCTGCCTTATGCAGACGATGCCGGCCCACCCTGGCCACCACCTCTCCCCTGGTGAGTTCCGCCGCCGTATCCGACAGCCCCTCCACCAGTTTGCACGAAGTGATGCCCAGAAGAAGCATCAGTATGAAAAAGCATTTTTTCATATAGTCTGCAAATATAGTAAAATTTCTCCCAATATTGCCTCAATCGCCTTCCTCACCTGAGCCGTCTTCGCCGTGGCTCCGTTCACGAGGACACTTACTGTTGCAAGGGGCGTGCCGCCAGAGTCCAAAATATAGCCAGAATAACACAAAACTCCTTCCATGGAGCCGCTTTTAAGGCGGAAGCGGGACATTTGTTCTGACCTGTCACGGAACAGTACGTTCAGCGTGCCTTCGCCCGGCATGGGGAGCGACTCCAGGAAGGCCGGGAAGGCAGGGCTTTTGGTCATGGCGTTCAGGTAAGCCGTTATGAAGCCGGCGGAGAGGCCGTTTCTTCGCGAAAGGCCGCTTCCGTCCACTATGCTGATGGTGCCGGGATTCAGCCCCAGCCTTCGCAGGACGGCGCTTTCCGCCACCCTGGCACTGTCATAAACGGCAATGCCGGAAGTCTCTTCCGCCAAGGTGCGGTACATTGCCTCCGCGTAAAAATTGTCGCTGTCCAGATTGGTCTTCCGGACTATGTCCCGGAGCGGCGCGGACTCCGAATGGCCTATCACCTGCGGCTCTGAGGCGGGTTCAGCGGTGACGAAATCGGCAGCCCTTATGCGTCCGGCACGGTCTGTATCGGCAGCCCCGCCGGTCACTTCGAAGCCCTGGGAACGGAGGTAATTGCAGAAGTAATACGCGCAGGTAAGCGCCCCGAACTTGTTGGCGAAATGCTCCGTCTTGGGACTGCGGTCAACCGCAAAGGTTCCGCGAAGCTCCGCGTACGGTGCGAGGTCCGTGGTGTAGAGATAGAGGCTGTTGCCGGTGCCTTCCGGGCCGGTTATGCCAAGGTTGGTGTTGTGCATCCAGGGGGTCTCCGGATATGCCTGGACGGCCTGGACGGACTCTCCCGGGGTTGTGGCGGCCACCTGCAGGTCAATGGTGTTCTTGTAGAAACTCAGGGCTCCGCTTCCTGTGCCGTAGTACGTTCCCACGTCCTCGTAGGTCCAGTCCCCTAATTCCAGATAGCCCTCCCAGAGACGGGAATCGCCAATGATGCGGCCGTGAACGGCCTTGATTCCGGCCTTCAGGAGGATGCCGGTCCATTCGCTGAAAGGAAGGCGGCCGAAGTCTTTTTCATCGGCCCCCAGAGTGGGATCACCTCCGCCAATTATGTAGACATCGCCGTCCAGGACGCCGTCATTTATTGTTCCGGTATAGCCTATGGCGGTTTTGAACGTGTAATCCGAGCCAAGCGAATGAAGGGCTGTGCCGGTAGTAATTAGCTTCATGTTGGATGCCGGAATCATGCGCTGCTGCGGGTTCCACTGGGCAACCTCCTTTCCGTCCATATCCCTCACGGAAACGCCAACCTGCGCCCCGTCAAGGGCCGGATGACGCGTGATTGTGTGGGTAATACTCTTTTGAAGCTGGTTTGGCTGCGCCGCCCCAACCGTCCAAACCATGGCGGCGGCAGCCATTATAGCAAATCGTTTCATTTCCATATTTCTCTACGCTGCAAAAATACTGCAAATTCCGCACAAAACTCAAAAAAACACTTGCGGATAAGAAAAAAAGTAGTACATTTGCAGTCCCAAATTGGGGCACATTGAGATATGGTGTAATGGTAGCACTACAGATTCTGGCTCTGTCAGTGAGGGTTCGAGTCCTTCTATCTCAACAATTAACCTTGATAGTCAAGGAGTTGCAAAATTACGCACAGTTTTTACGCACACTCCCGACAATCAACCCTGATGGCGGGGTAGCTCAGCTGGTTAGAGCGTCGGATTCATAATCCGGAGGTCGTGGGATCGTGACCCACTCCCGCTACCACACCAAAAGACATAAGTAAGCGGCCGGTACGAAGCCCTTACGCCCAAAACAACTCACTATATGCTTCCGGCGCACTTCGATGCGGCGGTTTACTTTTTTTATAAAGGGCCTCCATGACGCAAATTATATAATTCATATGGATATAGTAACAAAGTCTCAATTCGATCAGTTTAAGGATCAGTTTTGTTTGAATGCATTAAAGGACTGTAAATTGCCACCGAAAAGTGAACAGTTTTGCCATCGAAAGTTGAACAGTTAGAGATCATCTGCAAAGGTATTCATTTTTCTGGTTTTTGCTTCATTTTTCGTTCATTCATCCATTTTTCCG
>Ga0129306_1002173_pt1 | contig 18457 bp, 15 predicted proteins | sample P827metagenome_FD_94438 | JGI IMG/M metagenome (GOLD analysis project Ga0129306, IMG submission 94438) | Capybara group fecal microbial communities from Wisconsin, USA - P827 metagenome | ecosystem: Host-associated > Mammals > Digestive system > Large intestine > Fecal | place: USA: Wisconsin... | reverse complement strand
TACTGACCACGCTCCTCATCTGCTAGAACAGAAAGAGGGCGGATGTGCGAAGGCCGCCAGCGGTATGCCGATGATACAGTTCTCGCTGGTTACGATGCTGGAACTGGTGGATGAGGGAGTGCTGAGCATGAAGCAACTGGTGCAGCTGATGTGTCACCAGCCAGCGCGCCTTTTTGGTGTAGAGCGTCGTGGATTTCTGCGTAAGGGCTATCGCGCCGACCTCGTCATTGTGCGTCCCCACCAGCCCTGGGTAGTCACGAAGGAGATCATTCAGAGCAAGTGCGGATGGAGCCCGATGGAGGGGCATGAGTATCAGTGGCGCGTGGAGCGTACGCTGTGCAACGGACAGACTGTCTATGCCGACGGACAGATATTCCCCGATGTAAAGGGAGAGGAAATCAGATTCAACCATGCTACTTGACTATCGTATCAGCGACATCGCACCCTATATCAACTGGGACTATTTCTTCTATGCCTGGGGAATGCACAATCAGCCGCAGGCCGAGAAGGAAAAGTTGCGCAAAGAGGCGACAGAGATGCTCGCTGAGCTGCAGGAGAAATACCGGACGCACGCCCTATTTCAGCTCTATGATGCCAATAGCCAGGGCGACGATATCGTGATGGGTGAGCGACGCATCCCTTTGCTCCGTCAGCAGCAGCCCGGTTCTGAATGTCTCTGTCTGGCCGATTTCCTGCGCCCGCTATCGTCGGGTATCGTTGATAGGATAGGGGTGTTCGCCACTTCGGTAGACATCGGATTGGAGACCGATTTCGACCATGATGCCTATCTGAAGATGATGGTACAGCTGTTGGCCGACCGGCTGGCCGAAGCTACAGCAGAGCGAATGCATCAGGAGGTGAGAAAGCATTACTGGGGCTATGCTTCCGATGAAGAACTGACGATGCAGGAGCTGCACATTGAGAAGTTTCAGGGCATCCGTCCGGCCGTTGGTTATCCATCGCTACCTGATACCAGCCTGAACTTCGTCATCGACGAACTCATTGGAATGCGGCAGATTGGCATCCGACTGACCGAGAGCGGGGCTATGAAGCCTCACGCCAGCGTCTCAGGGCTGATGATGGCTAATCCGCAAGCCCGCTATTTCATGCTGGGCAAGATTGGTGAAGACCAGCTGGCCGACTATGCCCGACGTCGCGGGCTGCCCATTGAGGTGATGCGCAAGTTTTTGACATCTAATTTATCATAAGCTATGATTGCAAGATACGCCATACCGTTTTTCATTATCATGGGATTCATCGTGGTTCCCCTGTTGGTGTTTTTCCTGTGCCGCTGGCTGATGCCTCGCCGTTATGGGCGTCGTGTCGGAGTGGTGGCTGCTATCGTCATTATGGGTTTGGTGGCATTCGGAATGACAGCAGGCTTCCAGCAGTTGGAAGTTCGGCAGATAGAGTTTGCCAGCAGCGACTTGCCTGAGGCTTTCGACGGCTACCGAATCGTACAGTTCTCCGATGCCCACGTAGCCACTTTTGAGGATAGTCGGGAGTGGATGTTGCAGCGTGTCATCGACAGCATTCAGGCTCAGCACGCTGACATGATTGTCTTCACGGGCGATCTGCAGAACCTGCATCCCAGCGAGTTGAAGGATAAGGTGCCCGTGCTTCGCCAACTGCACGCTCCAGACGGCGTGTATAGCGTGCTGGGTAATCACGACTATGCTACTTATCTGACTTGCGACGATGCTACTAAGGAGAAATATAACAAGCAGACACAGCACTGGTTTCGTCAGACCGGGTGGACGCTGTTGATGAACGAGAACCGTATTATCCGTCGCGACTCTGACAGCATCGTCATTGCCGGAATGGAGAACTGGGGAATACCGAAGCGCATGCCTCGTCGTGGTGATGCCCCTAAAGCGATGAAAGGTATATCGCCAAAGGCTTTCACCGTCATGCTGCAACACGACCCCTCTGCTTGGCGTAAGAAGATTCTGCCTGAGTGTCATGCGCAACTGACGCTGAGCGGACATACTCACGGAGGTCAGTTTGCCATCTTCGGATGGTCACCAGTAGCCCTCACTTATGATGAGTGGTTCAGTATGACGTATGAAGGCAGTCGCGCCATCTATGTATCGGCAGGTTTGGGCGGTCTGATTCCCTTCCGTCTAGGCCAGCCAGGAGAAATCGTTGTCATCACTTTAAAAAAGAAAAAATGAAATACCTGTACTATATCTATCAGTTGTTCATTGCTGTACCCATCACCATCATCATGACGATATGGACGGCTATCCTCGTAGGCTTAGGCTGTACGCTGGGCAACGGACACTATTGGGGCTACTATCCCGGGCGTTGGTGGGCCCGCATCATTACCTATGCCTATCTGTTGCCTGTCAAGGTGGAGGGACGTGAGAATCTGGAGCCCAACCAGTCGTATGTCTTTGTGGCAAACCATCAGGGCGCGTTTGATATCTTCCTGATTTACGGCTTTCTGGGTCGTAACTTCAAGTGGATGATGAAACACCAGATCAACAAAATTCCCTTTGTGGGCTATGCCTGTCGGAAGTCACATCAGATCATGGTAGACAAGCGTGGAGTGGGGAAGGTGCGCCAGACTTACAAGACTGCCCGGCATATTCTGGAAACGGGTAATTGCAGCGTGGTGGTGTTCCCAGAAGGCGCTCGCTCGTTTACGGGGCACATGGGCGAATTCAAGAAAGGAGCCTTCGCTTTGGCTGATGAGTTGCAGTTGCCTGTTGTGCCGTTGACCATCAACGGTTCGTTCAACATCATGCCTCGTATGCGCGACTGGCATTTTGCTCATTGGCATCCGCTTTCGCTTACCATTCATCAGCCTATCTATCCCGTAGGGCAGGGGACACAGAACGTGCAGACCATCATGCGGCAGTCGTATGATAGCGTGATGTCGGCCTTAGCACCTGAGTACCAAGGCTTTGTGGAGAATCCGGATCAGTAGTCGCTAATCGACAATCTTGGGATATTTGCGCGTCCATCCGTCCCAACGCAAACGCATCACACCGAAGAAGGCTTCACCGAAGATACCACCAGACATTTTGCTGGTGCCTTCGCGGCGGTTGACGAAGATGACGGGCACCTCCTTAATCTTGAAACCGATCTTGTAGGCCGTAAACTTCATCTCAATCTGGAAGCCGTAGCCCTTGAAGCGTACCTTGTCGAGTTCGATGGTCTTCAGCACGCGGCGCTTGTAACATTTGAAGCCTGCCGTTGTGTCGTGAACCTGGAAACCTGTTACAATGCGCACGTATTTGGAGGCGAAATAGCTCATCAGCACACGTCCGATAGGCCAGTTGACCACGTTGACACCGCTGACGTAGCGGCTTCCGATAGCCACATCGTAACCCTCGTCGGCACAAGCGCTGTAGAGTCGGGGCAGGTCGTTGGGATCGTGACTGAAATCGGCATCCATCTCGAAGATATAGCCGTAGTCGTGCTCCAGCGCCCATTTGAAGCCTGTGATATAGGCAGTGCCCAGTCCCAGTTTGCCGCTACGCTCCAGAATGAACAGTCGGTCGCTGAACTCCTCTTGCGCCATCATTCCTTTGACGATAGCTGCAGTCCCGTCGGGCGAACCGTCGTCAATCACTAAGATATGGAAACACTTTTCCAGCCCGAATACGGCCCGGATAATTTTCTCGATGTTCTCTTTCTCGTTATAAGTCGGAATGATAACAATACTGTCGCTTGTGTGCATAAAGCTATAGATTTTATGTTTCTGTCTGCAAAGATACGAATAATTCTCAATTTTCAACGCTCAATTCTCAATTATTTTGTACCTTTGCACTTGAAATTCTTATGAAAGTCAATGATTTGCTGAAACGATATGCCAAGTTGCCGCAAGTTGGGGCATTGGCTGAGGTGTTGGGGAAAAAGTCGGTGAAGACCGTTTTCCTCGACGGACTAATGTGCTCTTCGGCACCGATGATGTTTGCTTCACTCACGAATCACCATTCACCACTCACCTTATTTATATTATCCGATGCTGACGAGGCCGGTTATTTCTACCACGATTTGGTGCAGTTGCTGGGTGACAAGGTGGTGCTCTTTTTCCCTTCCAGCTATCGGCGTGCGGTCAAGTATGGTCAGCGCGATGCTGCCAGCGAGATACTGCGCACAGAAGTGCTAGCCAAACTGTCCAATCACCACTCACCAAATACCGCTCACCTCTTCATCGTCACCTATCCGGAAGCCGTAGCCGAGCTGGTAGTTTCGCAGAAGACGCTCGATGGCCATACGCTGGTGTTGCGTCAGGGTGAGGTCATTGATATGGATGATACGGTGAATCAGTTGCGAAAGCTGGGTTTCAACGAGGTCGACTACGTCTACGAACCTGGTCAGTTTGCCCGTCGAGGCAGTATTCTCGATGTTTATAGCTATAGCAGCGAACTGCCCTTCCGCATCGACCTCTTTGGCGATGACATCGACTCTATCCGCACTTTTGAGGTAGCCACCCAGTTGTCGAAAGACCGCCGTGAGCAGGTGGAAATCGTGCCAGAGTTAGGTGTTGCTGAGGAAAAAGTATCGTTTCTCTCCTTCCTGCCTCAGGATACGTTATTGGTCGTCAAGGATTTCCTCTTCGTTCGTGATGCTGTAGACCGCATCTATCAGGATGGTTTCTCCGAACAGGCGATGACCGAGCGAATGGAGGGAGCTACTGAGGTGGAGCAGCAGGAGATTATGCAGTCCATGCGCCGCGAGTTGCAGCTCGTCAGCGGTTCCCAGTTCGGACGCGAGGCCGTTGCTTTCCGTCGGGTGGAGATCGGACATCGTCCTTCCGGAGTCCCTGATGCGACGATAACCTTCCACATCTCGCCCCAACCACAGTTCCACAAGAATTTCGATTTGCTCCAGCAGTCGTTGGAACGCTATGCCACCGACGGTTATCAGCTCTGTATTCTGGCTGACAGTACCAAGCAATTGGACCGTCTGCGCGACATCTTTGCCGAGAAAGACTCTATCCGATTTGAGGGTGTGGAGAAGACGCTTCATGAGGGCTTTGCTGACAACGACCTGCGTCTCTGTGTGTTTACCGACCATCAGATATTCGACCGTTTCCATAAGTATAGTCTGCGTTCCGACAAGGCCCGTTCCGGTAAGGTGGCGCTCACGCTGAAGGAGATTCAGCAGTTCGAGGTTGGCGACTTCGTGGTACACGTTGATCACGGTATTGGTAAGTTTGGTGGTCTCGTTCGTATGCCGCAGGGCGACTCCTATCAGGAGATGATCAAGATTATCTACGAGGGTGGAGGTTCTATCTACGTCTCTATCCATTCTTTATATAAGGTGTCAAAATACAAGGCGCAGGATAATGGTGAAGCCCCCCGGCTCTCACATCTGGGAACAGGCCAGTGGGAGCGCATGAAGGAGCGCACGAAGGCCAAACTCAAGGATATTGCCCGCGACCTCATCAAACTTTATGCCGCCCGTCGCCGGGAGATTGGTTTCGCTTTCTCTGCCGACTCCTTCATGCAACACGAGTTGGAGGCCAGCTTCCTGTATGAGGACACACCCGACCAACTGAAGGCGACCAACGATGTGAAGGCCGATATGGAGCAGGCTCGCCCGATGGACCGTCTGGTATGTGGCGACGTAGGTTTTGGTAAGACTGAGGTGGCTGTGCGTGCAGCTTTCAAGGCAGCCTGCGATTCCAAGCAAGTGGCCGTTCTGGTGCCTACCACCGTGCTGGCCTATCAGCATTACCAAACGTTTAAGTCGCGATTGAAGGATTTCCCTGTTCGTGTCGACTATCTCTCGCGTGCCCGTTCTACCAAGCAGACCAAAGAATTGCTCAGCGACCTTGAGGCAGGGAAGATAGATATCCTTATCGGAACCCATAAACTCATCGGCAAGACGGTCAAGTTTCATGACCTTGGACTGCTCATCATCGACGAGGAGCAGAAGTTTGGCGTATCGACCAAAGAGAAGCTGCGCCAGATGAAGACCAATGTCGACACGCTGACGATGACGGCTACTCCGATACCGCGCACCCTGCAGTTCTCGCTGGTGGGAGCCCGAGACCTGAGTATCATTCAGACACCGCCTCCCAACCGTTATCCTATCCAGACCGAGATTCATACCTTCGGAGCTGAGATTATAGCCGATGCCATCAACTTCGAGATGTCGCGCAACGGACAGGTGTATTTCGTTAATCCGCGTATCAACGACCTTACCCGTCTGAAGGAGATGATTCAGAAATACGTGCCTGATGCTCGTGTGGCTGTGGGACACGGACAGATGAAGCCTGAGGAACTGGAACAGGTCATCTTCGACTTTGCCAACTACGATTACGATGTGCTGCTCTCGACCACTATTGTCGAGAATGGCATCGACATACCGAATGCCAATACGATTATCATCAACGGAGCCCACCGCTTCGGACTCTCCGACCTTCACCAGATGCGAGGTCGTGTGGGACGAGGCAATCGCAAGGCTTTCTGCTATCTGCTGGCACCTCCGCAGGCCGACCTTCCTGTCGAGAGTCGTCGCCGTCTGGAGGCCCTTGAGAACTTTAGCGACCTGGGTAGCGGCATTCATATCGCGATGCAGGATCTTGACATCCGAGGTGCGGGCAATCTCTTGGGAGCTGAACAGAGTGGTTTCATTGCCGACTTAGGCTATGAAACCTATGTGAAGATTCTACAGCAGGCTGTTGTTGAGATTCGTAATGAAGGCGATGAGCGGGAAAGAAAATCAGAAAAAGGTAATCATACCTCTCATCTCTCAGTTCTCAGTTCTCAGTTCGTCACAGAGTGCTCATTGGACAGTGATTTGGAGATGTACTTCCCCGACCAGTATGTGCCCAGCGATTCAGAGCGAATGTTGCTCTATCGTGAGCTTGATGGTCTAAGCACTGATGAACAGCTGGCAGCCTATCGCACGCGTCTCATCGACCGTTTTGGTCCTGTGCCCCATATGGCCGAGGAGTTAATGCAGGTAGTTCCTCTTCGTCGTCAAGGCAAGGATATGGGATGCGAGAAGGTTGTGCTGAAACAAGGTCGCATGACGCTATTCTTCGTCTCCAACCCCAACAGCCCATTCTATCAAAGCGAGACTTTCGACAGCATCCTGTCTTTCGTAGCCCGGAATCCCCGCCGCTGCAATTTCCGTGAGGTGAACGGTAAGCGCTCTATGACTATTGCCGACATCCCCACCGTTGATGAGGCTGTCAAACTGCTTATGCAGATGAAAAAAAATCCTGTTACGGAATAGTAACAGGATTTTCATATCTTGGGAAATGTCCATTTATGCGAACGGATTCTCGGTGGGGTAGAAATCACCCTTCGGGAAGTTGTAGTCGATCTCCTCAACCTCAACGCCCATGTACTTCAGCACCTCCCACAGATACTTACCAGCGTGCTCGAACATCACGGCTGCGTGGTGAGGATAGTGCTTCTCAATCAGGACGTGACGATAGAAGCGGCTCATGTTCTTGATACCGAAGGTACCGATAGAACCGAACGAGCGGGTAGCTACAGGCAGAATCTCGCCCTGAGCGATGTAAGCGCGCAGCTTGGTGTCAGCAGTAGACTGCAGACGGTAAACAGTAGCCTTGCCGGGCTTCAGGTCGCCCTCGAGTGTACCGTTAGTAACCTCAACAGGCAGAGCGCGGGCCATAATGCGCTGGAAGCACATCTGGCAGCTGCAAACCTTAGAAGAAGCAGTGTTACCGCAGTGGAAGCCCATGAAGATCTCCTTGTCGGTATAAGAGTCGCACAAGAACTTCTTACCCTTGATGCTCTCCTCGTACATATCCTGAGGAACAGAGTTGTTGATGTCGAGCAACGTAACAGCGTCCTGAGTGATGCAGGTGCCGATGAACTCTGACAGAGCACCATAGATGTCAACCTCGCAAGCTACGGGGATGCCGCGACCGGTGAGACGGCTGTTAACATAGCAGGGAACGAAGCCGAACATCGTCTGGAAGGCGGGCCAGCACTTGTTGGCCATAGCAACATACTTACGAGAACCCTTGTGAGCCTCAATCCAGTCGGTCAGAGTCAGCTCATACTGAGCGAGCTTAGGCAGAACAGAAGGAATCTTGTTGCCGGCGCCGAGCTCAGCAGCCATATCCTTCACAACATCGTCGATACGGGGGTCACCCTCGTGCTTCTGGAAAGCCTCGAGCAGGTCGAGCTCTGAGTTCTCCTCAATCTCCACGTCGAGATCATAGAGAGCGCGGATAGGAGCGTTACAAGCCAGGAAGTTGTTAGGACGGGGACCGAAGCTGATGATTTTCAGGTTCTGCAGACCCACGATAGCGCGAGCAATGGGGAAGAACTCGTGGATGAGCTCTGCACAGTGGGCAGCATTGCCAACGGGCTCCTCGGGGATATAAGCGCGAGTCTTGCGAAGAGCAAGAGCGTGGCTGGCATTCAGCATACCGCAGTAAGCGTCACCACGACCGTCAATCAGGTCGTTCTGAGTTTCCTCAGCAGCAGCGCAGAACATGGTGGGACCCTGGAACCAATCAGCAATCATGGTCTCAGAAATCTCGGGACCGAAGTTGCCCAGATAAACAACGAGGGCGTTACAGCCAGCCTTCTGCACATCAGCCAAAGCCTGCTGAGCGTGGATCTCACTCTCGACGATACAGATAGGACACTCGTAAATGCCCTCCTTACCGAACTTCTTTTCATACTCAGCGATAACGGCCTTACGACGGTTAACAGCCAGTGACTCGGGGAAACAGTCGCGACTTACGGCGACGATTCCAATCTTCATTTCAGGAACGTTTTTCATTTTTTACTATTGTATTGTTTAGTAATGAGTAAATGCATTTTGCAATTCATGTTGCAAAGGTACACTTTTCTTTGCAATGCGCCAAATTTTTCTACTTTTGATTTTGTTTCATGTTGTTTGCGTAGTGTGTATAGCGCTCTGACAAAGGCATCTGTGCATAGTGTTTCCACTCGACAGCGATGCCGTCTGATGGCGGATAGGCGGGGTCGTGCATATGGGCGTAGGCTTCTAGTTCAAAGGGGTTGAGCAGATAGCCCGCATGGCGCAACCGGCGGCAGTAGCGGCTGGCAAGCAACCAGTAGTACAGGTATCGGGCGTAGAAGCAGAGCCACGAGTCGTGGGTGCTTCTTGCCTGATAGAGATGTATCATCTCGTGGTGCTTCAGGGCGCTGCAGCACTTGTTGAAGGCTGCAGCTTCCTGTTCACAGTGCGTGATGATGTGGCCGAAGAAGGTCATCCCCTCGTAGCCTTTCCGAATCCAGCGGGGCTTGGCGATGGCCGGCATATCGGAAATTCGGCTCGGACGTTGAGCCCGAAACATCATCAGCAGGATATTCATCTTAAATCTTATCGAGTGCCTGACGGATATCTGCCAGGATGTCGTCGCAATCCTCAATACCTACGCTGAGGCGAATCAGATCAGGAGCAACGCCCGCCTCGCGCAGCTGCTCGTCAGAGAGCTGACGGTGGGTATGTGATGCAGGATGGAGCACACAGGTGCGGGCATCTGCCACGTGCGTGACGATGGCTATCATCTGCAGCGAGTCCATAAACTGGACGGCTGTCTCGCGAGTACCCTTCAGTCCGAAGGCGATGACACCACACGATCCGTTGGGCAGATACTTCTGGGCCAGAGTATGGTTCTTGTCGCTGGGCAGTCCGCTATAGTGTACCCAAGCCACGCGCTCATCTTGTGACAGGAACTCGGCGATGCGTTGTGCATTCTCGCAGTGACGGGCCATACGCAGATGGAGCGTCTCGAGTCCCAGGTTCAGGAGGAACGAGTTCTGGGGAGCAGGGATGCTGCCTAAGTCGCGCATCAGCTGAGCCACAAGCTTCGTGATGAAAGCCATCTTGCCAAACTTCTTGGTATAGGTCAGTCCGTGATACGACTCATCGGGGGTGCAGAGTCCGGGGAACTTGTCAGCATGAGCATCCCAGTCGAAGTTACCGCTATCCACTACACAGCCGCCAACCTGAGTAGCGTGTCCGTCCATATACTTGGTAGTAGAGTGGGTCACGATGTCAGCGCCCCATTCGAAAGGACGGCAGTTGATAGGGGTGGGGAAGGTGTTGTCGACGATGAGGGGCACACCATGTTTGTGAGCGATGCGTGCAAACTTCTCGATGTCGAGAATCTGACAGCCGGGATTGGAGATAGTTTCGCCAAACAGCGCCTTGGTGTTAGGACGGAATGCTTTCTCAATCTCCTCCTCACTGGCTTCCTGACTGACGAAGGTACACTCGATGCCCAACTTCTTCAGCGTGACACCAAAGAGGTTATAGGTACCACCATAAATCTCGTTGGAGGTGACAAAGTGGTCGCCAGCTTCGCAGATGTTGAAGATAGCATAGAAGTTAGCTGCCTGACCCGATGAGGTCAGGACGGCACCTACACCGCCTTCGAGTGCTGCAATCTTCGAAGCTACCGCATCGTTGGTGGGGTTCTGCAGACGAGTGTAGAAGTAGCCCTCCTTCTTCAAGTCGAAGAGGTCGGCCATTTCTTCCGTGTTGTCATACTTAAACGTGGTGCTCTGGATGATAGGGAGCACGCGAGGGTCGCCGTTTTTCGGCTGCCACCCTCCCTGTACGCAGAGGGTTGCGGGTTTCATGTTCTTTTTCATATCTGATATTTTTCGATAAATTCGTCTTCTGAGATAATGGGAATGCCCAGTTGTTGGGCTTTCTTATTCTTGCCTGATGTCGAGGTGACATCATTATTAATAAGGTAAGAGGTGGAGCCACTGACGGCCGATGCCACCTTGCCGCCCTGCGACTCGATATAGGCTTTCAGCTCGTTGCGGTTCTTATAGTGATGCACATCGCCCGTGATGACAAAAGTGAGACCGTCGCAATTGGTGCCCTTGGGACTATTGTCTGTCTGGACGATATTGAGCTTCTCCTTCAGGTGGCGATAACGCGCTAGGTTGCGCTCGTCGCGGAACCAGCGAACAAACTGTGCCGACTTCTCAGGGCCGATGCCGTTGACATGCGCAAACACCTCTTCGGGTTCGGCCTGGACGGCAAAGAGATCATCACCGCGCTTGGTGGCCTCCTGAACCAGTTCGTCGAGGCTATAGGCACTCAGCAGTCGCTTGCAGACATCGAGGCCACAGAGTGGGATGTTCAGTGCATAGAGCAGTCGGTGGGCCTCTACGTCGCGACTCTTGTCGATGCTTCGCATGATGTTAGAAGCCGACTTCTCGCCAAAACCCTCCATACGCGAAAGGTCGAAGATGTACTGGCGCAGGTCGTAGATGTCAGCATACTCCGATACCCAACCCAGATTGATGAATTTGGAGAGCGTCTGTTCGGAGATGCCGTCGATGTTCATGCCCTCCTTCGATACGAAGCGGGCAAACTTGCGCAGTTGCTTGGCCGGACAGTCGTGATTGGTACAATGGAGTGTCTTGGTGCCGCTTACCTCGCTGATGGTGATTTCCGTAGGAGCGTGGCAGACGGGGCAGTTGTCGGGCACGGTGAATGTGCCGATGCTATTGTTGACGGCTATGACCTTGGGGATAATCTTGTTGGCCTTGATGACGCTGAGCTCCGTACCGGGCCCTCCGATTCCCAGACGCTCACACTCGCTGATATTACAAAGCGAGGCGCGCTTTACGGTGGTACCCTCCAGTTCTACGGGTTGGAAGATGGCGACAGGCGAGATGGTGGAAGCGGCACACGACCACTCAATTTCTTTTAGCGTAGTCTGCGCAGATTCATCTTGCCACTTGAAAGCCAGTCCGGCTCGGGTGGCGTGATGGCCTGTGACAGACCCTGTCTGCGCATATTCCGTATCATCGTAGCAGATGACGAGACCGTCCACAGGGTAGGGGTTCTGCTTAGAAGTAACTTTCTGGGTGAAAGTGGCAATACCACTTTCCACAGAACTGTCATCAGGGTGCTCTATCAGACTTCGCTCAACGGTGTGGAACCCTTGGCGGTCGAGCCAGTCCATACGCTCACCCCATGAGATGATGTCCTCTTCTGTATATACTAAGGTAAAGGGAATCCACTGGATGTGGCGGTCTTTGATGTCCTGCGGGTCTTTCACCGACAGCGAACCAGAGGCGAGGTTGCGCGGATTGGCGTAGTCTTCGCCACTCTCCATAAGGAAACGCTCGAAGTCATCGTAGGAGATGACCGCCTCGCCACGAATGACGGTATGACCCTTAGCCTGAATCTCCTGCGGTATACCGTTGATGGCTGAGGTAAGGTGGGTGATGTTGGTGCCGATGTGTCCATTGCCACGCGTTACAACTTTTGAGAGTCGTCCGTCGTCGTAGGTCACCACCAGCGTCAGTCCGTCCAGTTTCCATGAAATCCAGATGGGCCTCTCTTCTGCCCATTTCACCAGTTCCTCCGTCTTTTTCGTCTTAGCCAAAGAAAGGGCTGCAAATTCGTGCTCCTCCTTCTGTCCGCTGATGGTGTCTTCCGAAACCTTCTGCGTCGGCGAGTCGGGCAGCGCAGTACCTGTCTCCGCCTCTAGCCGCTTCAGCTCGTCGAATCGGGCGTCCCACTCGTAGTCAGTCATCCGCTCAGCCTGTCCGTTGTAATAGGCATCGCTGGCTTCGTTGAGCTCGCGGATGAGCTGCTGCATTCTCAGTATCTTGTCGTCGGCCATAGTGCTAAAGCATTCCTTTGGTAGAGGGAAGTTCGTAATGATAGACATCGCGGCGTACTGCCATTTTCAGCGCACGCGCCAAGGCCTTGAAGATGCCTTCTATTTTATGGTGCTCGTTCTGTCCTTCAGCCTTGATGTTCAGATTCATCTTGGCAGCATCGCTGAGGCTCTTGAAGAAGTGCAGGAACATCTCCGTAGGCATTTCTCCAATCTTCTCACGATGGAACTCGGCATCCCAAACGAGCCAGGGGCGGCCTCCGAAGTCGAGACAAGCTGAACAGAGACAGTCGTCCATCGGCAGAGAGTATCCATAGCGCTCAATGCCTCGCTTGTCGCCCAGAGCCTTCAACAGACATTCGCCCAAGGCAAGAGCCGTATCTTCGATGGTATGGTGCTCATCGACGTGCAAGTCGCCTTTCACCTGAACCGTGAGATCGATCATGCCATGTTTGCCGATTTGCTCCAGCATGTGGTCGAAGAATCCCAGACCGGTAGAGATGTCGCAGCGTCCATTGCCGTCGAGGTCTACCTTAATATATATATCCGTCTCCTTGGTGGTGCGACGGACCTCAGCCGTGCGCTCTCCTCCATAGGCAATCTCGGCCACTTTGTCCCAATCGCCCACTTGCAGGAATCCGCAGCCGATGTTCTGGGCAAACTGGCGGTCAGTATCGCGGTCGCCGATGACATAGCTGTGTTCCATATCATATTCGGGATTTTTTATGTACTTTTCCACCAGTCCGGTATTGGGCTTACGCGTAGGAGCGTTGTCCTCAGGGAAGTGAGGGTCAATCAGGATATCGTCAAACTCAACGCCCTCGCCCTTCAGTGTGTCGAGAATGAAGTTATGAACAGGCCAGAACGTTTCTTCAGGAAAGGCATCCGTGCCTAATCCGTCTTGATTGCTCACCATGACGAACACATAGTCCGTATGCTGGCGGAGGAATACGAGGTTGCTGATGGCACGAGGTACGAACTGCAGTTTCTCAAACGAGTCAATCTGCTCGTCGGCAGGTTCGCGGATGATGGTGCCGTCGCGGTCGATAAAAAGAATTTTCTTCATTGTATGTCTAGTTTTTGTTTTTCGCGTTGTTGTGTCTCAGCAGATCCATAGGCATAGTAGCCTACGAAGAGTGTGCTGATCAGGATGTATACCAACAGGAAGGCCGTCAGCAGCCAAGTGCAGCCAGCAAGCCATGCTGTAGTCGACGGCAACCCCAGCGGGTCGCCCATCAGCGTTCCGATGTGTGCCTGAATACCTGCTGTGGTGAGAATGATGACGGGCAGTCCTAAGAGCAGGCAAACCGGTAGGAATACCAGCATGCTGATCAGAATGATGGCCAAAGACAGCAACCAATGGCGGGCAGCCGCCTTCATCGCTCTGCGAAGAGAGTGAAACATGCTGAGCTTACGCCCTGTTGCGCGACAGATAAAGGCCAACAGCGCCAGTTCGACCAAGCACAGTAGGCCGACAATCAGCATCAGTGGCATGTGTTCCTGCGCTATCAGCCATTTGTATTCCGGCATAGCTATCATCTGCAAACCGACTGGCAGCAGCCGGGTTGTCAGCAAGGCGCCAATGATGGCTGCAACCACCGCAAAGGGTAGGGTGTATAGCCAAGTGGCCTTGAAGGTCTTGCGAAATGAAGACGTATAAAACCGCAGTCCGGTAGCTATCACACCACGATAACTACGGGCCTTCATCAGTGTATAATCTTCTTGTTTTTCCATTTTTTTTGCTACTATTTTCATTTGAGTGTTGCAAAGGTAGGCATTTTTTCGTATCTTTGCACCATCTTTAAAGATAAATTATGAAAATATTGCAATGGGGCTTCATCGGATGCGGTGAGGTGACGGAAAAGAAAAGCGGTCCAGCCTTCTCTGAAGTAGAGGGTTCAAGCGTGGTGGCTGTCATGAGCCGTCAGGAGAAAAATGCGCGTGGATATGCCGAGCGACATGGTATCGCCAAGTGGTATACTGATGCGCAGGAGTTGATTGACGACCCTGACGTGAATGCCGTCTATGTGGCTACGCCTCCCAGTAGTCATGCCACCTTTGCCATTATGGCGATGAAGGCTGGCAAGCCCGTCTATGTCGAGAAACCGCTGGCAGCCTCGTATGAAGACTGTGCCCGCATCAATCGCATCAGCGAAGAGACGGGAGTTCCCTGCTTTGTGGCTTATTACCGTCGTTATCTGCCTTATTTCCAGAAAGTGAAGGATATTGTCAACAACGGTATCATCGGCAAGACCATCAACGTGCAGATCCGTTTTGCCGTTCCTCCCCGTGAATTGGACTATGCGAAGAGTGCCCAGTTACCTTGGCGCTTACAACCCGATATTGCCGGTGGTGGTTATTTCTACGACCTGGCTCCTCATCAGCTAGACCTCTTGCAGCATATCTATGGCGTGATTATCGAGGCGCGTGGTATTCAAGCCAATCGTGGAGGCTTGTATCAGGCAGAAGACTCTGTCTGTGCGTGCTTTGAGTTTGAAGGAGGAGTGCCTGGAAGCGGCTCGTGGTGCTTTGTGGCTCATGAGTCGGCGCGTGAGGACCGCATCGAGATTATTGGCGATCAGGGCTCCGTCAGCTTCTCCGTTTTCGACTATCTGCCTATCCAATTGCATACCAGTGAGGGTACGGAGACCATCACGATACCCAATCCACCCTATGTGCAGTATCCCATCATCAAGAATGTCTGTGAACACCTGCAGGGTATCGGCATCTGCGAGTGTACCAGCGTGTCGGCTACGCCAGTCAACTGGGTGATGGACCGTATCTTGGGAAAATTCTGAGAATGGAGATGAGAAGGTTGCTGACGATCATACTGACGATGATATGTCTGGGGACGTGGGCCTCAGACACGTTGACGGTAGAAGAGCCCAAGAAACAGATGAGTTGGCTTCGTCGCACCATTCGTGGTTTCAGCTATATTGACGAGAATTATGTCGAGCCGCAACACTACAACTGGTCTGTAATGGCCTTGGGTCGCTATTCGTGGGACTTCTATCGTTTAAGCACGACGGGTGGTGAGAGACAGTCCGTATCGTTCTCGCCCCATAATGTGTTCAAGGTCGGCCCCTATTTCGGATGGCGATGGGTATTCTTGGGCTATACGATCGATTTGCGTAATATCAATCTGAATTTCGGCTCGTCAGGATGGCAGGGCATAGATGCCAGTATATACAGTGCACAGATAGGTGCTGATGTGTATTTTCGCCATACGCGAGATGACTACATGCTGCGTGAGGTGAACCTGGGAGAGGGATTAAACGAGCGTTTGTTGGAAGATGTCCCGTTCGACGGTATCAGTGTGGGCGAAACAGGTGTTAGCCTGTATTACATCTTCAACCATCAGCGATTCTCCTATCCTGCAGCCTTTGCACAAAGCACGTGTCAGAAGATCAGTTGCGGGTCGTGGATGGCAGGCATCGGGTATATGAACAGCAGCCTGGAGTTCGACCATGAGGCGTTTCAGGATCTGGTGGACGAACGCTATGGGAAGCAGAAGGTGAAACTGGACAGCGCACTGATGTTTAACAAGGTGAAATACTATAACATCAACGCCTCCGTGGGTTATGCCTACAACTGGGTGTTTGCACGCAACTGCCTGTTCTGCGCCAGCGGTTCTGTGGCTTTGGCGTATAAGAAAAGTCATGGTGAGACGGCTGATACAGACAAGGGCGGCTTTGATGTCAACAATTTCAATGTGGATGCCATCGGACGTTTCGGACTGGTCTATAACAACACCAAGTGGTATGCAGGAGCCAATGCGATCGTACGAACCTATAATTATAGAAAGGAGCGCTTCGTCGCCAACAATGTGTTGGGTGAGGTGTGTCTCTTTATAGGTTATAATTTCGGACTCAAGTCACGCTATAAGAAGAAATAGGGATGTTGAAGAGATATATCATAGGAATCATAACGCTGTTGATAGGCATTGCGGCTGAGGCTCAGGTGACCTATACGAAGGCCGACAGCCTGACCATCTGCCGACTGCTGAAGCAGGCTCCCCGTGATGCTTCCACACTGTGGTTCGCCCGCCAGTTTCATGGTGTTCCCTATGTGGCCCATACGCTGGAGGTGAACGACCAGGAGCAGCTGGTGGTCAATACCCGCGAGTTGGACTGTACCACACTGGTGGAAACGGTGACTGCCTTAACGCTCTGCGTACAACAGGATAAGCGCCGGTGGACTGACTATCTGCTGATGCTGCGCACCCTGCGTTATCGTCAGGGCGTGCTGAACGGCTATACCAGTCGGCTGCACTACTTTACCGACTGGATTGACGACAAACAGCAGATGGGACTGGTGAAGGAGATACAGCAGCCCAATCCTCCCTTTACAGCCACGCAGCGAATCAATGTCGACTTTATGAGTCAGCACCCCGCATCCTATAAGGCGTTGAAGGCCAATCCCTCGTTGGTACCAGAAATCCGAAAGCAGGAACAGGCGTTGACGGGCAAGAAGTATCGCTTCATTCCCAAGCAGGAGGTGAAGAATACGAAGCTGATGCGACAGACGGTGAAGGATGGCGACATCATAGCCATTACCTGCAATAAGAAAGGGTTGGAGATTGCCCATTTGGGTTTTGCCGTCTGGCAGCAAAACGGGCTCCATCTGCTCAATGCGTCACAACTGCACCAAAAAGTGGTGACAGAACCCATGACGCTTCGTCAATATTTACAGAAGCACAAGACCCATACGGGCATTAGAATCATCAGAATTGACAACAGAAAAGAATAAGAGACTATGGAATTACCTGATTTTATGAACTACGCCAACAAGTTCTCGCAGACGGACTTTGTTGAGAAGATTTCCAGCATTGCCAAGCGTGCAGGCTCGAAGTTGGTATATGCAGCGCTGATACTCTACTACACGCTGCAGAGTGATAAAGTGAGTACGTCCAACAAGGCAATGATCATCGGAGCTTTGGGCTATATGATTAGTCCGCTCGACGTGATACCCGACGCCATTCCCATTGCCGGACTGACTGACGACCTGGCTGTGCTGCTCTTCGTGCTGAAAAAGGTGTGGACCGATATTGATCCTGACATTCAGATCAAGGCCAAGGAGAAGCTGAGCAAGTGGTTTGATGAAGACGAGATAGAGGAAATCAAAGACCTTTTCAAGGAAGAATGATACAGGAGTACCAGATTCGCGTACTGCCTCAGGTGGCTGCCAACGAGCAGTCGTTGCGCAGTTGGTTGGCTGATGAGTATGGATTTGATGTGCGTACAGTGACTGCTGTGCGCACATTGCGACGTAGCATCGATGCCCGTCAGCGTACCATCTATGTCAATCTGAAAGTGCGCGTCTACATCAACGAACAGCCCCAGCAGGACGAGTATGTACCAACGGTTTATCCTGATGTGTCAACAGCCCGTCAGGTGATTGTCGTAGGTGCAGGTCCGGGTGGTCTGTTTGCAGCCCTTCGTCTCATAGAGCTTGGCCTGCGCCCCATTGTGCTGGAGCGAGGCAAGGATGTGCATGAGCGCAAGAAAGACCTCTCGCTGATTACGAAGACGCAGCGGGTGGACGCGGAGAGCAACTACTGTTTTGGCGAGGGTGGGGCAGGCGCCTATAGTGACGGCAAGCTGTACACCCGTTCCAAGAAGCGTGGTTCGATAGAGAAGATACTCAACGTGTTCTGTCAGCACGGTGCTTCGACCAATATTCTGGCTGATGCCCATCCGCATATTGGCACAGACAAGTTGCCTCGTGTCATTGAGAATATGCGCAACACCATTATCAGAAGTGGTGGTGAGGTACATTTCCAGACGAAGATGACGCAACTGTTGCTGCAAGGCGATAAGGTGGTGGGTGTGATGACGGCTGACGGACGCGAATGGCGAGGGCCGGTTATCTTGGCTACAGGTC
>Ga0129306_1002172_pt1 | contig 18459 bp, 19 predicted proteins | sample P827metagenome_FD_94438 | JGI IMG/M metagenome (GOLD analysis project Ga0129306, IMG submission 94438) | Capybara group fecal microbial communities from Wisconsin, USA - P827 metagenome | ecosystem: Host-associated > Mammals > Digestive system > Large intestine > Fecal | place: USA: Wisconsin... | reverse complement strand
GCGGCCAACGGCTGGAACAACATCGCCGGGGCCCGGCGGTATGAGACGCTGATCGAGCGGTTCTTTGCCAACGAGGAGCTAAACACTGTCTTTTTCCACGACCACCTGTTTGCCAATATGCACCAGCAGCACGGCCTGTTTGGCGCCCTCATCGTGGAGCCCGCCGGGGCGGAATTCCTGGACCCCGAGACGTGGGAACCGCTGAAACGGGGCACGAAAGCGGTCATCCGAACCGCCGACGGCAACATGCACCGGGAATTTGCTCTGGCCCTCCACGACTTCGCCCTGCTGTTCGACGGGGAGGGCCGTCCCCTGAACCCGCCCGAGCATCCCGGCTCCGACGACGATCCCGGGGTCATGGGCATCAATTACCGCTGTGAGCCCATGGTGGAGCGGCTGAAACGGAAAAACGACCCCGCCCACATCTTCAGCTCCTTCTGCTATGGCGACCCGGCCACACCCATTCTGGAGACCTACCCCGGCGAGCCCATGGTCATTCGCCTGCTGGATGGAGCCCACGAGGAACAGCACGCCTTCAACCTCACGGGCCTGTCCTGGCGGAAGGAGATCACAGACCCGGTCTCCCCTCTTGTCCAGGCCCAGACCATCGGCATCTCCGAGGCCTTCAACCTCCGCGTGGACCAGCCCTACGGAGCGGGAGATTATCTCTACTACTCCGGCGGCATCGACGATTTGTGGCTGGGTCTGTGGGGCATTATCCGGGCATACGCCGCGCCGCGGCCGGACCTGAAGCCCCTGTGCGGCATCCGGCCCATCGCCTCTCCCCGGACGCCGCCTCCCGGCGCGGTGGTGCGGAAGTTCCAGATCGCCGCCATCCAGCAGGACCTGCGGTACAACCGCTACGGCGACCACGACCCGGAGGGCTTGCTGTTCGTCCCCCTGGAGCAGGCGGAGGATGTGCAATGCGGACGGCGGAAGCCCATCCCCCTCATTCTCCGGGTCAACGCCGGGGACTGGGTGGAGGTCACACTCCACAACCTGTTCGACCCCAAGGTGCCCATCCGGTGGAACGAGTATCCCTCCGTGCCGCTGAACGTTCCCTTTACGCCCGGGGACCGGGTATCCCTGAACCCGCAGTTTTTGAAGTACGACCCCGTAGCCTCTCCCGGCGTCAACGTGGGCTGGAACCCGGCGGAGCAGACCGCCGGGCCGGGAGAGTGTGTCAAATACCTGTGGCACGCGGACTGGGAGTACGGCGCCTGCCTACTGACCTCCTTCGGGGACCTGCGGAACCACCGCTACCACGGACTGTTCGGCGCCGTCATCGTGGAACCGCCCCAGGCAAAGTATTACAGCGGCATCTGCACCACGGAGGAGAACTATCAGGAGGCCGCCGTCATCGCCGCGCCGGGGGTGGCGACCTTCCGGGAGTTCGTCCTGTTCGCCCACAACGGCATCCGCCTCCTTGACAAGGATGGAAACCTCATCAAGACCACGGAGCAGGGCATGGAACCCGGAGAGGAGGGCGGCCACGACGCTCCCGACCACGAGGACACCGGAGAAAAGGGCTACAACTACCGCTCGGAGCGGTTCTTCAACCGCCTGCAAAGGGTTCCCCTCATCTACAAAGTCTTCGACTCCAAGGTCCACGGCGACCCGGCCACGCCGGTGTTCCAGTCCTACACCGGAGAGCGGGTCATGATCCGCCTGCTGATGCCGGCGGATAAGCCCCGGAACATCAGCTTCGCCCTCCACGGCCACCTCTGGCGGGCCCAGCCCGACGATCCCTTCACCCGGATCATCCCGGTCCAGGGGGCGGTCAGCGTGGGCAACGTGTTCAACATCGAGCCGGAGCGGACCCAATGCCCCGGCGACTATCTCTACCGCTCCGGCTCCCTGCGCTGGGATGTGGAGTCCGGGATGTGGGGCATCTACCGGGTGCTGAGCCGGGGCATCCGGTACCGCTGCGAGACCGCCTGCCGGTGCGTCAAGCAGTGGTGGGAGAAGAAGTGGTACGAAAAATGAGACAGACGTGCCGCTGCATGTCTTGAGCACGTGACAGCGCCTCTTTTTCACGCCCTTTACGGCACAATTTCACGGCATATTTCAACAGGACACGGGTGCGGAAATTCCGTACCCGTGTCCTTTCCTGTTTACCCGGTTCCGCTATGATCTGCGCGATCTCCGCTTTCATTCGGAGGATCCACTCCCCCAGCTTTTCCTCACACTCCTCCGGGCTGTGGGCATAGACGTTGGGGGGAATGTTGTTCCATCCGGCCATTTTGGAGCGCAACCCCTTCGACCAAAAGCCCGCTTGAAAAGGAAAGCACCCCCTTGGATCATCATGAGAAACCCCGCTCAAATTATTTTGCTCCTTTTATTGCACCCTATGCCCGGCAGGTGGTTTTCTTCATACAAAAGCCCCTCATTCACGCAAAAGCTGAGTGAATGAGGGGCAAATTTCGTTCAATAGGTTTTTTCACGGGACCGAAACGGCATGGGACCGCGGGTCCCTCCTCTTGGCGCCGGTTTACTTGTAGAACTTATGGCCGCCGATGACAGCCACACATTCCTTGTTCCGGGCGGCCCAGCTTCTGGCGTTGGAGTCAAAATAGAGGGCGCCCTCTGTCTCCTCCACCACGCCGCCGTCCAGCACCAGCTTGGCAGCAATGATACTGGAGGCATTGGGGGTCCGGTTGGCCAGAGCTCCGGACTTGTAGGTGGAGAACTGGTTCTTCTGGGCCAGGACCCCCTCCACGGTGTTGGGATAGATGGGGCTGGCCACCCGGTTCATCACCACGTTGCCCACGGCCATTTTGCCCTCCAGGGGCTGATTGCCGCTCTCGGCAAAGATGACCCGGGACAGCCAGAAAAGATTTTCCTGGTTATAGTAGGAATCGCCGGACTGGATGCCGCCGGTCCCCCGGGTCACGCTGATCACCCCGGAAGCGGCGTCCCAGCTCATTTGGGCGTCAAAGGCCTTGATCACGGCCCAAAGGGGGACCGTCACCCGACCGTTGATCATCTGCACCGTGTCGGGCAGATACAGATAGCGACCGTTGGCCTCCAGGTAGAGCTGGCCCACCTGGGCGGTGATCTTCACCTTGGCCGCAGTCACGGTCACGGTGCCGGAGCTTCCGTCCCAGGAGACCTGGGCGGTGCTGTCCAGCGCAGCGGACATTCCGGCCAGCGCCACATAGGTGACGCCGTTCTGACGGGTCATGGCAACCTCCGCCGGGGCCTGAACCCCATCAATGAGGAGACCACTCTCCGTGTTCTCTGCCAGCTCTAAGGGGCTGGCGCCGGCAGCGGCGGGGATCGCCTGGCTGCTCGCCTTATCAAGGGACCGGGTATCGGCCTCAAGTGCCGGATCGTTGAAAACGACCGCACTCTCCTCCTCTGCCAAGATGGCCGCCGACTGCTCGGGAGCAGTCCCGGCGCCCATCAGGAGGAGTAAGGCAAAGGCGCACAGCAGCATGGAAAACAGCTTGCGTGTCATTGTCTTCACTCCTATGGAAACAAAGTTTGTCATAATTATGACAACCAAAAGCAACGTCTTGTTACTTTTGTTACCACATTGTAACCAATTTACACGCCTGATTCAAGGGCAATATTGCCTAGACTTCCCAGTCCATTCTTGTGTAATTTGTCCGTATTGTTGAAGAATATCGCAATTTTTGAATGTTTCGGACCATATTTGACCTTCTGCGGCAGCATACGATTCCCAGATGGTCTATCCCGGAGAAACGCTGCTTCCCGTTTTTCTTTCCCGATCCGAAGCCCTGGAAACAAATCGGGCAGCCTCATTTCTGAGACTGCCCGATAAATAAATTACAATTTGTGATTTTTGTCGGCCCACCGCTCCCGACGGCTTGCGGGGGCGCGTATGGCGCAGGGTCCTGTTTTCCGTCACTTCACCCGCAGCCGCTTGGCCAGCTCTTCGCTGGGCGAGACCCAGGCGGTCTCATAGGTGGTATAAACCACCATGCCGGGGCGGGCGCCCGCCGGCTTCTTGACATACTTGACGGGGGTGTAGTCCACCGGCACCTTGCTGGACTCCCGGGCCCGGGAGAACCAGGCGGCCAGACAGGCGGCCTCGTTCAGGCTCTGGAGGTCGGGCTGCCCTCCCTCGGTCCACAGGATCACATGGGAGCCGTGGATCTTCTGGGTATGGAACCAGATATCGCTCTTGAAGGCCTGCTTGCAGGTGAGCAGGTCGTTCTGGGTATTGTTTTTACCCACAGAGATCCGCAGCCCGGCGGTGGAACGGAACTCCATAGGCTTGGAGGACACCCGCTTTCCCCGGTCCTTGGCCTTGGACTGGCGGCGGAGATAGCCGGTATCGGTGAGCTCCTGGCGGATCTCCTGGAGGTCCCGTTCTCCCTCGGCCAGGGTGATGTTCTCCAGAACGCTGTTCAGATAATCCAGCTCCCGCCGTCCCTTCTCCAGCTGGATAGTGAGCATCTCCTCGGCTGTTTTGGCCTTGTTGTACTCCTTATAATATTTGGCGGCGTTCTGCTGGGGGGTCAGCAGGAAATCCAGCGGGATGTCCACTTCCCTTCCCTCCGGGTCATAGAAATCCACCGTCCGCAGCACCTTCATCCCCTTCTCCATGGCGTAGAGGTTGGAGGTGATGATGTCTCCGAATTGGCGCAGCCGCTCCCGGTCCCGGGTGGCCTCCAGCTCCCGCTCCTGGTTGCCGATCTTCCGGGCCGTGCGGTCCCGGGCGTTGGTGACGGAGCGGATCAAGTCCTGTCCCTTCTGCTTCACCCGTTCCAAACTCTCCCGCTGCTCGTAGAACCGGTCCAGCATGGCGGAGAAGGTGGGATAGGCGGTCAGGACCGCTCCGCCCTCATACTGCTCCACCGGCAGGAAGGTAAAGTCCTTGGGGCGGTTTTCGATAGTGATAAGTGTTGGTGTAAGGCTATTTTCCTTGATATCAGAAAAGAGCCGTTCCAGCGCCTCCGCCAGCCGCAGTCGGCCCGCGTCCCCCAGTTCAAGGAAGATAACGTCGGTCCGTCCCCCGGCCCGGCGGGCCAGCTCCCGGCAGATCAGGGGGGACAGTCCGCCAAAGGTATCCAACAGCCACTGGTCCACCCGGTAATCTCCCGGGGCCTCCGCCAGCCGCGCCTCCCACTCCTCCCGGGTCAGGGCGGCGGGGTCCTCCTTGGCTTGGGCGGGGGGCAGGCGGTAAAAGAGGCCGGGCAGCACCTGGCGCTTGGCGGACATGTCCCCGTCCACCCGGCGCAGGCAGTCCACGATGCGGCCCTCTCCGTCCAGCAGGATCAGGTTGGCGTGGCGGCCCATGGCCTCCAACACCAGGCGGCGCTCCACCCGGTCTCCCAACTCGTCCAGCGCCTCCAGCTGAAAGTCCACCACCCGCTCCAGATGGGGCTGGGAGAGCCCCAATACACGGGCTCCCGTCAGATGCTTGCGCAGCAGCATACAGAACATGGGGGGCGTCTCCGGGTTTTCCCGGGCGATCTCCGTCAGCTGCGGGCGGGGATGGCTGGGATTGGCGGACAGCAGCAGCTTTACGCTGCCCTTAGGGGCCCGTACCGCCAACACCACCTCGTCCCGGCCGGGCTGGTAGATCTTGTCGATCTTCCCACCCGCCAGAGCGGTATTCAGTTCATGGACCAGGCCGGACAGGCACAGCGCGTCCAAAGGCATGAAACATCACCTCAATCAGTATACAGCCCCTCCTGGGGGAAAGGCACAGGTTCCGATCGCCGCTTATTCCCCGCCGTCCTCGATCATGGCGGCAAAGAGCTGGTTGAGCCGGTCCGTCCGGCCCTGGAGGTAGAGCCAGCCAAACAGAGCCTCAACCCCCGTGGCGGTCTGGTACTCCCCCCGGCTGGCCGCCTTGGGGACGGAATGGGGCGCGGTGTTGCGGCCCCGGCGGAACACGTCGGCCTCCTCGGGCGTCAGCATGGGCTCGATGCGGCCAAAGCGGGCGGCCTGGGCGGGGGCGGCCACATAGCGGACCGTGGCCCGGTGCAGGTCCTTGACCCGGGCTTTCCCCTGGAGGCACAGCCAGGAACGGACCATGACCTCATACACGCTGTCCCCCAGATGGGCCAGGCTCAGGCTGGACAGGTTCAAAAGCGGCTCCCGCTCGATGTTCAAGTGAAAATAATCAGTCATTCCGACCCCTCCCCGGGATTTTTCAGTTGATGATACCACATTCCGGCCAGGCTGACAAGCCTTACGCCGCCGCCATGGGGCCGTAGTAGGCCACCAGCAGGTCCACGCAGGCGCCGTAGGACCGCATCCCCAGCTCCTGGTCGTTGCCCTTCAGGAAGGAGTCGTAGGCCTCCCCCGCCGCGTCCTCCACCGGCGACTCCAGGGCCTGCCAGTAGTCGTTGTTGTCCTTCCAGTCGGTGGACAGCTCCGGGGTGAACCAGCGGCCGGCGATGTCATACCAAAGCTGCCCGTCCGCGGGGTACAGGGCGTTGCACAGCTGGATCAGCCCCATCAGATAGCCGGAATACTGATACACCGGGTCGCCGCAGGAGGTACAGGCGGCGATCCCCACAAAGTTCGCCTCCAGCTCCGAGGCCACCATCCGCTGGTGGGCCATCTCATGGGCCACGGTGGCCGGGACCAGGCAGGCGGGTGCGTCCACGTTCACATTGGCCTCCCCGGTAAATGGAAAGTACATTCCGGTAAAGCCCAGGACGCTCTGGAGCCGGGAACAGAGAAGGGGCTTGGCTTCTACGGATTTCATGTATAGGCAAGGAAATTCCCTTGTCAGGTTTTCATAGACGTCCGGCCCCCGGGAGATGCTCTCGCCCGGCGTCACCGCGAAGTGGCCCTCCCCGTCCCGGGGCACCTGCCCGGACAGCCGCGCGGCGTTCCGGGCAAAATATTCGGTGACGGCGGCCAGCTCTTCCAGAGAATAGAGGTCCGTCTCCAGTCCGCTGCGCTGGGTAAAGGAGGCGGCGTAATAGGCGGCGTTCCACAGCCAGCACACGCCGCACCACAGCCACAGCCACGCGGCCCCCAGGGCCAGCAGGCGGCGGACCAGCCCGGACCAGCCCCTCCCCCGGACCGCCAGCGCCAGCGCGCGGATCAGCCAGACCACGTTGCCCAGCAAAAACAGGGCGATCCACAGCTCCAGACCGGAAAAGGGCGCCCAGGACCAGAGCCTGCCCCAAAACTGCTCCACCGGGGCCATGACGCCAAAGACCCAGCGGTCCATCAGTCCCCGGTTCCCTTTCACCAGAGCGAAGAGCCCCAACAGCAAAACGGGCAGGGCCAGGGCTGCCGGCAGACCCCACCGGACCTTTTGTTTCATTTTCGGTTCCATATTCACCATTGGACCCACTCCCCGGTCATCAAAGCAGGATCACCGGCCCCGTGGTCCACTCCCGGCCCGGGGCGGGCACTTTCTCAAAGCACAAGCCGTAGAGGTCGGTACACCGGGCCTCCAGCTCAAACAGCCGCCGTCCCTCCTCGTCCAGCTCTCTGGCGTGGGCGGGCTTGGTGAGGATGGGCAGCGCCGAGCGGTCCTTCATCTCCTTCAGGATCTCTCTGCCCCGGCCGTTGAAGCCCAACACCCGCAGGTAAGGCGGGTACTGGGGACGGTCCGGCGCGGTCAGACCCAGGTAGGCCCACAGGGCCAGACGGCGCAGCCGGGCATGGGCGTACCGCTTGGTCTTGGCGACGGTGAAAAACTCCTCCATGGAGGCGCACTGCCGCCCCGCCTTTTCCAGCCGCTGGGGCAGGCCCTCCTCCGCGCCGGAATCGGGCAGCCCGGCCCAGTCCCGGGCGGTCATGGTCCGCACACGGGTCAGCATGGCCCGCTCCACCTGGGCCAGAGCGGGCAGACCGACGGTATGACCCTCCAGCACGGCCCGGCCCCCGGGGACCAGGTAGGGCTCCGCCGCCTCCCACCGGCCCTTTCTCAGATCCTGCCGGATCTGGGTGGCCGAGACAAATGGAGAACGTTCCTCCGACAGGCTGTTGTGAGCCGCCCCTTTGCGCAGAACGGTCATGGGTCGGATGGTGCTTTTCAGGGCGTTGAGGGAGCGGATATACTCCACCCCCAGGTTATTGTTGGGCGTGGACAGCAGCTGGGACAGCTCCTCTCCCAACAGCTCCCGGACCACCGCCTGACGGCAGGCGGCGAAGGCCGCCCCCCCGTCCAGGACACGGCGCAGCTGTGCCCGGTAACCGGGGCTGTCCAGGCAGGCGGCTACCTGCCGGAGCTTGTCCGCGTCGCCGCACTCGCTGCCAAAGGACAGGTGGGTCACGACCCCCGAGGCGGCCAGCAGGGCCACCGCCCCCCGGGCAAAGGTCTCCGCCGAGGACATGGCCCAGACCGTGGGCAGCTCCAGCACCAGATCCGCGCCTCCCATCAGCGCCAGCCGGGCCCGGGTCCACTTGTGGGCGATGGCGCAATCGGCCTGCTGGACCCAGTTTCCGCTCATCACCGCCACGATCCCCGCGTCCCCGCCCAACTCCGCCCGGGTCCGCCCGATCTGGTAGGCATGTCCCGTGTGAAAGGGGTTGTATTCTGCTACGATTCCGGCGATCTTCACGTCGGCGCCCTCCTTGCCCATCGGCTGTCTATGGAAATTGCTGAAAAAAGCGGGATCTTTTTCTAAAAAAAGGTTGTCCTGGGAACGAAAACGAGGTAAAATAGCCCCAAGGATATGTTCCAGTTTAGTACATTCCGCCTGACAAGGCAACAAAAACCTGAAAAAGGAGATTGATTCCCATGAACATTCTTGTGATCAATGCCGGCAGCTCCTCCCTGAAGTATCAGCTGCTCAACCCTGAGACCCAGGAGGTTTTGGCCAAGGGCCTGTGCGAGCGCATCGGCATTGACGGCAAGTTCACCTACAAACCCGCCGGCAAGGAGGCCATCAAGGCGGCCGACGTGGCCATGCCCACCCACTCCGAGGCCATCCAGACCGTGCTGAACGCCCTGGTGGACGAGAAGAACGGCGTCATCGGCTCCATGAAGGAGATCGACGCGGTGGGTCACCGGGTGGTCCACGGCGGCGAGAAGTTCGCCCAGTCCGTCCTCATCACCGACGAGGTCATGGCCGCCATCGAGGAGTGCAATCCTCTGGCCCCCCTGCACAACCCCGCCAACATCATCGGCATCAAGGCCTGCCAGCAGCTGATGCCCGGCACCCCCATGGTGGCCGTGTTCGACACCGCCTTCCATCAGACCATGCCCCCTGTGGCCTACACCTACGCCCTGCCCTATGAGTATTATACCCAGGACAAGGTCCGCCGCTATGGCTTCCACGGCACCAGCCACAAGTATATCGCCGGCCGCGCCGCCGCCATGCTGGGCAAGCCCATCGAGGAGCTGAAGCTGATCTCCTGCCACCTGGGCAACGGCTCCTCCATCACCGCCATCGACGGCGGCAAGAGCGTGGACACCTCCATGGGCTTCACTCCCCTGGCCGGCCTGCCCATGGGCACCCGGGCCGGCGACATCGACGCCGGCATCATGGAGTACCTGATGAACAAGTACAACATGGACATCAAGGAGATGCTGAACGTCCTGAACAAGCAGTCCGGCGTCCAGGGTATCTCCGGCGTCTCCTCCGACTTCCGTGACCTGGAGCAGGCCACCGCCGAGGGCAACCAGCGCGCCGCTCTGGCCCTGCGGGTCTTTGAGTACAGCGTCAAGAAGCTGATCGGCGCTTATGCCGCCGCCATGGGCGGTGTGGACGCCATCATCTTCACCGCCGGCGTGGGCGAAAACGGCCCTGAGACCCGTGCCAACGCCGTCTCCGGTCTGGAGTACATGGGCGTCAAGATCGACCCCGAGAAGAACAACACCCGCGGCAAGGAAGTGGACGTCTCCGCTGACGACGCCAAGGTCCGGGTCCTGGTCATCCCCACCAATGAGGAACTGATGATCGCCATGGACACCGCCGCTATCGTCAAGGGCTAAATTTTACCTGCCTTTGCGTGGGGATGACCAAAAAAATCGGAGCGCAGCGTAGATTTTGCGCAGGGCGAATTCACTTCGCCCGAGCATTTTAATCCAAAGGGTCCCCAAACACATCCAACGGATGCGTTTGGGAACATCCCCACCAACGAGGAACTGATGATCGCCATGGACACCGCCGCTATCGTCAAGGGCTGAAGCGCAAATTGATCCGGGCGGACGCACCCAGTGCGTCCGCCCTTTTTATCTTATTTTTCAGAATCGTATTCCTTTTTAAAACACGCAAAATGGCCGCCCGTACCGGGCGGCCATTTTTGCACCAGTCATCATCCGCGCTGCCGCTGGATCAGTCCCTCCGCTTGCCCAAGAAACGCAGCAGGTACAGGAACAGGTTCAGAAAATCCAGGTACAGCTGGAGGGCGGAGAAGATGGACGCCTTCTCCAGCATGTCGGGGTAGCCGGCGTAGTAGCTGTAATAGGCCTTGATCTTCTGGGTATCATAGGCCACATAGCCCAGGAACACAGCGATGCCCACAATGCAGGCGATCCGGTCCAGGGCCGCCAGCCAGGGGATAAACATGGACAGGACCCCGAACACGATCAGGAAGATCAGGCCGGAGAACAGAATGGTGCGAAGTCCGGACAGGTCCGTTCTGGTGAAGTGGCCATAGGCCGCCAGCGCGGCAAAGTAGACCGCCGTGGCCAGAAAGACCAGGATCAGGCTGGGCAACTCAAAAATCAACAGGTAGATGGACATCGTAAGGCCGAACAGCACCGAAAAGGCGATAAACATGGCCTTTGCGGTCCCCACCGACATTTTCTCGATCCGGCTGGCCATGGTGAAGGACAGGATCAGGGTGGCGACCAGAATGACCAGCTGGAAATTCCAGATATACAGGACCGTATTGGTCAGCCAACAGGCCAGAGCCACGCCGAAGGTCACCATCAGACCCAGCACCATCCACAGAAAGGTCTTGGCCGTGTACTGGTCAAGGCTTTCCATTTGGCCCGCCGGGGCCATGCCGCGGTCAAACTCATAGGGATCAAAACTCATAGAACAGCGCTCCTTTCCACACGGTCAAACTGTCCCTCACGTTCAGTTTGCCCGGTTTCCACCGCTTATTGTAACCCAGGGCAATGGAAAAATCAACTGCCCCCTCTGCCCCGTTCTCCGGGCCAAAAACAGCCGGGGCGGGACCCATAGTCCCGCCCCGGAAAGGGCGTGCTCAGCTCTGGCCGAACACATAGTCATAAAAATCGTTTTCAATGATCAGCGGTGTGCTGTCCAGCTTGTAGCCCACCAGCTTCTTCATGGCGGACACATAGCTCTCCTGCTCCTCCGCCGTCATGGTGACCCCTTCGGCGGGGGTAAACTCCCCGGTATAGCGGTTATAGAAGCCCTTGTCCGACTTCCAGCACCGGGAGGTGAAAACTACCAGTCCCTCGCTGTCCGACAAAATATCGCTGCCCGCCAGCATCCGGGAGTCGTACTCCAGCCCCAGCAGGTTGGACAGGGTGGGCAGGATGTCCACCTGGCAGCAGACCTTGTCCACCTCCACCGGCTCCTCCATGCTGGCCGACCAGAGGATGAGGGAGTTTTTATACACGTCAAAGTCGATGTTGGACTCCTTCAGGGCCTCCATGTCCGCGGAGCTGCCGAACTTCCGGCCGGACAGCTCCTCCAGGGTGTCCACGTTGAAGTAAGGAATGTGGTCGCCGGTGGCCACGATGAGGGTCTTGTCCAGCTTGCCCGCCGCCTCCAGCTTGTCCAACAGCACCTCCAGCGCCTTATCCACCTCCATGGCGGTGGCCACATAGTTCTGGGTGGTCTCGCTGTAGGGCAGGGCCCGGACCGTATCCCGGTAGGGAGCCACGATGCGGTTGTTGGAGTAGGGCATGTGGCCGCTGATGGTCAGATAGTAGACGTGGAAGGGCTTGTCGCTGTTGATATAGTCGTCCACGCTGGCCTCAATGACATAGGAGTCCCGCTGGGGCCACAGGGGCTTGGTCTCTCCCATTTCCAGCTCCAGACCGGACTGGTACTGCCGCCAGTCATAGCCCAGGTTGGTGTGGGAGACCAGGCGGCCGTACATATCGTAGTTGCCGTGGTAGCCCAGGACCTCATAGCCCTCCCGGGCCAGCTGCTGGGCCAGGGAGAAGTAGCAGTTGGTGCCCAGCTCTCCGGTGCGCTTCATGGTGATGGGGTTGCCGTTCTTGGGGTACAGGCCCAGCAGGGTCTGACACTCGCCGTTGGAGGTGCTGGTGAAGTGGAGGGCGGTATAGTAGTTGTTGAAGATAAAGCCCTCGTGGGTCAGCTTGTACAAGGTGGGGGTCAGCTCCGGGTCGATGACATAGCCCGAGAAGCCCTCAATGACCAGCTGGATCACGTTGTACCCCTCGAACATCCCGGTGTATTCGTTCTTCTTGGTGGGGGTGACGCTGTTGAAGTAGTCGGCCAGCCACTTGATATCCTTGTTGGAGGTTTCAGCGGACAGCTTGGCCAAATCCACGTCCATCACGTTGGGCGAGGTGTCGATCACCGGGCCGGGGTCCGGCTCGGAGGCGTCGCCGGAGGAGGCGGCGGAGCTGCTGTTATCCCCCAGGCCCCCGATGCCGCTGAAATCGGCGTCCAGGTCGTTTTTCACCGGGAAGATCATATGCTTCACATCCAGCCGGAGCATATTCCACAGCCCCAGCTGCTCCACCTGGTCGTCGATGTTGGTGTCCATCCCGTACAGCATCCTGGGGGTCAGATCGCCGCTCCAGGGCAGGTGGACCACGCCCAGGCCCAGCAGGTGAAGGACCACCGCCCCCGCCAGCACCAGACCGGCAAAGCGGACGTCGAAGCGCTCATAGCCCGTAAACCGTCCGCCCAGGACAAAGAGGAGGATGGCGGGCAGGAAAAACACCAGAAGTATGGGGATACTGCCCACCACGGTGGAGACGATCACGTCGGCATAGACGGTGAGCCGGTTTTCTGCGGCGGTGCCCGCAGTGCTCAGCGGGTAATAGGACTGGAGGATCTTTTTGGCGATCATCTCCACCACATAGACCAGAGAGATCACCACAGCCAGCACCTTGGTCAGGACTCCGTTGACCCGGCGCTTGAAGGGCAGGGTCAGGGCGGAGCAAACGCACCCGGCCGCCAGACCGTACAGCAGCCAGATGGGCAGATACTTCAGTTCCGTCCCCATATAGACGTGGAGTACCAGCTCCAGATACACGAACAGCACCGGGAAAAACAGCACACGGACCATGGCGTTGGACGCGCCCCCGCCGTCGGAACGCTCCCGGCCCCCATAGACCCGTTTTCCATGATATGACATAATAGAGTTCCCTCCGGATTTCTCTTGAATTTTACAGTCAGTTTACCATAACCTCACGGGCTTCGCAAGTAAAGTCGGATATTTTAAGAAAGGGATAAAAATATCATGTAATTCTTTAATTATTTGTGATCATAGTTAATATAGAATTGAAAATACATCAAATTTAAAAACTTTTCTTTTTACGTCATTATCAACATAAATTAAACGTTAGTAACTCGGAAACGCCCCGGCCATCCACGAACGGAAGGCCGGGGCGTTGTTTTATTTCACCGCGTTCACCATGAGAGCCACTTCCTCGCGGGTGGCATAGCTCTGGGGCCGTGAGCCGTCAGTAATGCCCTTAGCCTTGGCTCCCTCTAACAGGGCCGCCGCCCATTCGCTGGCGGGCAGCTTGGCCCGCTCGGACTCGATCTTGGCATATTCATCCCGGACGATGGCCCGGACTTCCTTCTCTGTCAAATCGCTCTCCCCTTTCATTTCCCGGGCCACGTCGGCCCGGAAGTCATCCATACTCTTGCCGAACTTTGGGAGCCAGTGGAGCACGTCCCCGTGGTTGGAGGCGATACCCCGCTGGTGGCCTTCGGCGTGGCAGATGACCACACCGTCTTTCAGCGGGTCCAGGCCGAACTCCCGGCACAGCATGGCCGTCAGCTCCACGGCCTCCCGGTACACCGCCTGAAAATAGCTGGCGTCCGTCAGGCCGTCCTCGCAGATCTCGAAGGAGATGTGGGTGTCGTTGCCGCTGCCCTTACTCCCCTTGCCGCAGTGCCAGCCCCGCATGGTCCAGGGCAGGGTCTGGTAGGTGGCCACGGAGCCGTCGGCCAGCTTGCCGATGAAAGCATGCACGCAGGCCCCCACGCCGGGCATGTTCCAATGGTTGTTGTTCCGGTTCACGCCCAGAAGACCATCATCCGGGCCCACGTACCGCTTCAACCAGGGATTGTTCCCAGCGGTACTGTGGACCATGACGCCGCGGGGCACGATGGCCCTCCCGGCTTTGTAGCAGTCGTTGCGGGTCAGGAGGCATTTATGCAGGTTCATCGTCTGCCTCCCGTCCGGGCGCTTCAGTACACATGGAGCCGCCGTACCAGGAGGAGCAGGTCTTATCCTTGGGGCACTCCAAACAATTTTTGATCTCGCTCATGTCCACACCCTCAACGGCCGCGGAGAGGTAGTTTTCAATGCGCTGCCTCATGATGCACCTCTCATTTTTCTTCCTTATCCACAACGTCCTGGACGCGCTGGCTCTGAGTGCCGAAGTAGAATGCGATAATGACCGCATAGATGGTCATAAAGTCCTGCGAGATTGTTTCACGCAGAGCCATGACGGCGAACACCACGGTCAGCGTCAGCGTCACCAGGGACTTGACGGACAGCAGGTTTCCAAGCCGCTTAAAGATCGTATCTTTCATCTCTCATCTTCCTTTCCGCCCGGGTCACCCCGGGACTTTTTCTCGCTCAGTACAGTCTTGAGGCACAGGAGCAGAAGCTCCCCGCCAAAGAAGCCAAGGATGATGCCAAGCAGGGCGGCAGGATCATTCCCGGTGCGTGACAGGATGCGCAGGGCGTAGACGCTGGCGCCGCTGGCGAAGGCGATGCAGTAGCCAACCGTCACCTTGGCGAACAGGTGTGGGACGTTCCGAATAAGGTTGATGATCCGCCTCATTTGTCCCGGACCTCCAGCTCCCGCAGGTCCTCAACCAGCTTTGTAACCGTACCGTTGCCCCCCAGGGCGTGGTACTCCTTGTAGAGCGCTTCCACATTTTCAAGCCCGTGGAGAGTGATCCAGCCGCGCTCCGAGTAGTGGTAATAGGCCTGGATGATCCGGTCCCGCAACAGGGCCTGGATCCCCAGCTCCGTGGCCCGCTGCCGGGCGTCTGACGCTTTCTGCCGCTTGAGCAGATACCGAAAGGCCGCCCCGATGGCCGCAGCGCCGATCCCGCAGGCCCATTGGACCCAATATTTCACAATGATCTCCAGCATGGAATCTCCTCCGGACTATGTAAGGATTGTTCTGGCCCCCGCCGCGGAGGACGGGGGCCGGGCCGGTCACTCAGCGGTACCGCCGAACTCGGCGGGCACCAGCTCGGGGAGGCCGCACTCGTTGACCAGGATGTCGGCCACCTGGGCCTTCAGCTTGGCGGGAACGGCGGAGAACTCCGTCTTCCCAAGGATCACTCTCTGTGCGAACAACATAGCCATCATTTCTTTTTCTCCTTTCGTAAGTAAAAAATAGATTGAGAGCGCCAACTCGGCGCAGAACTCACGCATAGACGATATTGGCCAGCTCCACGATCAGTTCCTCCTGGAAGTCGTTCTGGTCGCTGAGCGCGGATACCTGCTCCTTCAGGAGCTTGTTTTCCGCCGCCAGTTCCTCGTTGCTGGGCGGAAGTACGGGCGCAGGCTCAGGCTCCGGGATAGTGCCGGGGGTCCAAGAGGTGACGGTCATAACGCCGTCCACCTCTTCCGCCTCCAGAGTTCCGAAAGGGAAATTTTCTGTTTCCATATCATCCGGGATGAGCGCCCAGCCGTCAGGGACGATGGAACAGCCGTCAGGGATGATAGCCGGAACATCAACAGTCTGGTTCCGGTGCGCCCCGTTTTCCAGGGCGGCGATTTCAACGATTCTCATAGTGTGCCTCCTTACAGGTACAGGGCCAGGCAGGTGTAGGTCACGCCGCTTTCATTGAGCTGGTAGTCGGCCCCCTGGGCGTTGTACCATGACAACGTGCTGCCGGACCAGGAGAAAGGGAGCATATCGTAACCGTCGTTGTTGACAAATCCGGACGAGGCTGTTCCAGGAAAGATAGCCGAACACGGTCCGGAGACAAACACCATCTTGGGGCGGTCGGGGAATGTGACGCTGTTTTTGTTGTTGTCACCGTGCGTTCCGGTGCCCACATAGGTGATGGTGGAAAAGTTTGCTTCGGGGATCCAATCGCCCCACCCGCCGTATTTAGACCTTGTAAACCTTCTTGTGCCGGTAGTATAGTAGGAAACTGCCTCCAAGCTCACATAATTCTGGCTGATTACATTTACTTTTATGATGTAGCTAAGCCCACCAAGGACCGGATGTGCCACAGACGTCGCAAGACACACAAACCCAACCGACTTGTTTCTCTTTTTCGCTATGTACGCATCCAGCAGATTGTCCAGCAGAGCGGCCGGATCTTCTGTCCCGGATGGGATCGTCAGTATGGTGTCCACATGATCGAATATTTTGGAAAATACATCATCGGGTACCGCATCAGAACCAAGGCCATAGAGATCCGCCGTGGAATCTTTCAGAAGCGTACTCTTGTTGATCGGATCGCCCTCCTGTGTTGGGGAATCCGCTCTTGTCATGTCATACACATTTGCTTGCCCGGACACGGGAGTCAGTTTAACTCTCCCCGGGTATCTGGGTACTCGATCTCTCATGTTATACCTCCCCGGCGAACAGATCGCCGCTGTAATACCACGCCGCAGCTATGTTGGAAATCAGAGCATCCACGTCCAGCAGGATCTGCTCAATATCGTTGGCCTCCTGATGGGTCAGGCCATCCATATCCGCAGGGGCGGCGGGGGTATCATTCCTGACAGGGACCGCATTTCTCAGGGTCTTAACGTAAGACAGGTAATCCACCATCTGACTGGCCGTTGGAATATCCTCCACCGTCCAATCCGTTTTCGGACTGACCTGGATATTATATCCGAATCCGTTAAACCTACCTGCGACATACGCCACCGCCTCCCCCACCCGGTTCATGTCGGACGCGTTATAGGCCCCCTTCATTTCACCAAGCCATTCCGCCCGCTCCTGCTCCGTCATGGCGGCCCAGCCCTTTTTCGCCAGTTCCTCGACCCGGTCCACGTCATGCTGTGTACGGTCCGTTATAAGGCTCAAAAGCGTCGTGCCGAGGGCAAGGAATGCGCCGTCTGTACAGATCAGAGAACCGTCTGCACATAAAAATTCAACGTCAACCATATCGACTCTCCATTTCAATCAAACACTGCTTGATGTGATCGTGGATTGTTTGGGCGTTGACTATAAGTTCTTCCGGCCACAGGATGTACGCCACGAACCCGTCTGCAAAAAATTCGTGATTACTCTCATTGCAGTAGTCTCGAAAATAGTCCATCAGCCAGTCCCGCTCCGCCGCAACGGAATAACGGTTCAAAAGCCTGGTCCTGTGCCCCAGATAATGCCCCAGCTCATGGAGGGCCGTCATGGTCTGTTCATAGCAGGGGTGTCCATGGCAATTTACCGCAATCCACATATCGCCCTCATACCATATCCACCCGACGTACCGCTCCGGCAGCGTGTCTCCGTCGTCCAGAACAATAGGGTTAGCGGCAGCCGTGATAGTCCGCCCCTCCTCGTAGAAGCTGTCCACCAGAAACGCCGGAGCCACGGACAACCCACGTTGGATGTCCGCAGACAGCAGCTTGCAAATTGGGGATTCATACCGCACGGGGTACTCCGGCAGGATGCCCTCCGCCCGCTCCAGCATGGTCTGTAGCTCCTGCCTGGTCACGGACTGTTTTGGAGCAAAGTATCCATCGCCCACGCCGACCGTGATTCCCATGCGCCTGGCATAGTCTATGTATGATCGATACTGCTCTCCCTGCGACCCCTCGTCCGACCATACATGGTCCGGCTCGTCCGCCGGATACACGCCGAAGGAGCGGACCACGGCGGCCACAGCAGCCTCCCGTGTCATGGCCTCCGCATCCAGCGTCAGATAATCGGCAACATCCATCTCCGTCTCAACCCCGTGGTGGTCCAGGATGATGCCCATGGCCTCGTCCATGGATAGCCCGCTGTCCTCTGCATGGACCGGGACGCACAGGGCGAGAAGAACAGCCGCCGTACAGATGAAACGCTTCATGCCGCCATCCTTATACGCCGATGGTGACCAGCAGGTCAACCGATGTCAGGTTGCTGGGCAGTCCGTTCAAAGTGCCATCCGCATTGATGCTGAATGTGGCGCTGGTTTTGCTGGGCGTGCCATAAGACGATGCGGTATAATAGCCGTCTCCGACAAACGCATAGGTTGTCTTGCTGTATGTCCCGGAGCTGTAATATCCGTAGCCCCACACCTTCACGGTCCCGGTGGTCTTAAAGTTCAACTTTGCGGATGCCGACGTGATGTGGTACGCTTCGCAGTTGTTGTCGCTGGAGCCGCCGCCTCCGCCGGACCCCTCAAAGCTGCCAGTTACCCCGAAGATGGACACGCCGCTCTTGATATTTCCGGGCACCAGGTTGGCGTC
>Ga0129306_1002169_pt1 | contig 18475 bp, 15 predicted proteins | sample P827metagenome_FD_94438 | JGI IMG/M metagenome (GOLD analysis project Ga0129306, IMG submission 94438) | Capybara group fecal microbial communities from Wisconsin, USA - P827 metagenome | ecosystem: Host-associated > Mammals > Digestive system > Large intestine > Fecal | place: USA: Wisconsin... | reverse complement strand
TCGCGGCGATGGAGGACTTTTTCCGGAGCGTCGGCATGCCTGTCAACCTGCGCGAGCTCGGCCTGCAGCCCAGTCCTGAGCAGATCGAACGCCTGGCCGCTTCGGCCGCCGCTACGGGCTGCGGACAGATCGGCGTCTTCAAAAAGCTGACGGCTGCTGACATCGCCGCCATCTACCGCGCCGCGCTGTAAGCCGCAAGGAGGAAACCTCATGCCCGAGATCAAATACGAGATCACCGAACACCTGGGCACTCTCAGCGAGAACGCCAAAGGTTGGACCAAAGAGCTGAACCTGGTGAGCTGGAACGACCGCGACCCTGTCTACGACCTGCGCACCTGGTCGCCCGACCACAGCCGCATGGGCAAGGGCATCACGCTGACGGCTGCCGAGCTGGCCGAATTGGCGCAGCTGCTGCCCGAGCTGGTCAAGTAAGCCGTCCGCGTCAAACTGTGGTATAATCGCATACGCAATGAGCCGTTGGAGCGTCCGACATAAGTCCGGTTGCTTACCAGCGGCTCATTATTTTTATGAAAACGAGGTCTTTGCGATGCCCAAAACAACGTTTCAGGAATTTGTTTTTACGCTGATGATGATCCCGGCGATGGTCGTCTGGATGGTGCTGTACAATGTGGTGCTGTCGCCGGCCGGGCTTTCTTCGTTCGGCGTGCGTACTGTCGTGGAAATGGCGCAGTTGTGCGCGGGCGCGCTGGTCGTGGAATTTCCGCTCATCAGCCCGGTCGCGCACAAACTGGCGTTTGCGCTTGTACGGCGGCTGAGCGTGACGCCGCGTTTTGTTCCCGTGGTCGTGAGCTGCTGCATGGTGAGCATGATGTGCCCGTATATGAGCTTTTCGGCCATGCTGCTGCTGAATAGCGCCCTGCCGCAAAACTGGCCCGCTGTGTGGGGGCGGATGCTTGCCGTCAACTACCCGATGGCGCTTTTCTGGCAGCTGTGCGCCGCAGGTCCTGCTGTGCGAGCCGCGTTTGCCGCGCTTCAGCGCCGTGTATGGCCGCAGGACGCGGCGTAGAGAGGGACGTTTCCCTGAGAGAGAACTGGGCCCTGTGCAGTGTATTCTTGTAAATTGAAAGTTTTTTTTATCGTGTGGTAGAATACCAATATGTGCAAATGTTATTCATTGGCGCAATCTTTTTTTAGGGGGAATCTCTATGTCCAAAAAGTTGCTGGCACTCTCTCTGGCATGTGCCTTAGCCTGCGCGGCGTGCGCTTTTGCAGCCCCGCGCGGTGAGGAACTGCGCATCGGCGTGACGACCGACGCGAAGAACTTCGATCCGCAGAACTCGATCGATACGTTCTCGTTTTCGATGGACAGGCAGATCTATGAACCTCTGTTCACGTTCGACGGCAAGACGCGCAAACTGATCCCCGTGCTGGCCGAGAGCTATGAGGTGATCGACGACTGCACGTACAAGTTCCACCTGCGCAAGGGCGTCAAGTTCCACAACGGCGAAGAACTGACGGCCGAGGACGTGGTCTATTCGTATCAGCGCCTGCTCGACAAATCGCGCTCGCTGTTCGCCAAGTCGCGCGTCGAGTGGATCGACCCCAACGGTTTCGAGATCATCGACAAATACACACTGATCATGCGCACGCCGCGTCCGTTCGGTGCCCTGCTCACCTCGATGAAGCACCCCTGCAACTCGATCTTCTGCAAAAAGGCCGTCGAAGAGGCGGGAGCGGAGTTTTTCCGCAAGCCCTGCGGCACCGGCCCGTATAAGCTGGTCAAGTGGGTCAAGGGTGAACGCGCCGAGATGGAAGCGTTCGACGACTACTGGGGCGAGAAGCCTTACGCCAAAAAGATCACGTTCGTCGTGCTGCCTGACGACAGCACCCGCGTGATCGCGCTCGAAACCGGCAAAGTCGATATGATCTACGGCGTGCCGGCTGCCGACTTTGATCGTCTGGCCGGCAACAAAGACGTGAAAGTCGTCAAGAATCCCGGCCTCGTGCTCCTGCACATGGGCATGAACATGAAGTCGCCCAAGCTGAAAGACGCCCGCGTGCGCCATGCGCTCGATCTGGCCATCAACAAGGAAGCCTATGTCCAGGTCGTGTACGGCGGCAACGGCCGCGTCGGCCGCGGTCCCTTGCCCGAGGCCAGCTCGTTCTTCCCCGAGAATCCCCGTCCCTGGCCCTACGATCCCGAAAAAGCCAAGCAGCTTCTTGCTGAGGCAGCCAAAGACGATCCCAGCCTGAAGGACCTGGAGCTTGAACTGTGGGTCATCAACGGTGCCGACCGCATCAACGGCGCGACCGTGATCCAGAACATGCTCGCTCAGGTCGGTATCAAGGTGAAAGTGGTCGTGTACGAGAACGCGGTCATCAGCGACAAGATCCGCGAAGGCAAGCAGGAACTGTACGTCGCCACCTGGGGCATGCAGACCAACCGCGATCCCGGCACCTACTGGCAGAACCACTTCACCAACAAGGCCGTCGACAACATCAACGACTCGCGCTTCCGTGACGATCTGACCAACGACTACATCGTCAAGGGGCAGTCCAGCCTGAACGAGGCCGAGCGCAACAAGTATTACGGTCTGGCCTTTGACCGCATCAACGAGATCCATCCGTGGGTCTATCTGTGCCTTGCCGACGAACTGATCGGCGCCAGCAAAGACCTCGTCGGCGTTGAAGACCTTGTCGACGGCAAGATCAACTACCTCGGCAACCTCCACTATCCCGAGCAGACCGAGCGGCTGAAGTAAGACGTTTCACAAAAATCGAATATCGTATCAGTAAAAAAACGCTCCCCGGCTTTCTGCCACTGCAGAAGTCTCGGGGAGCGTTCATCATTTTTGGGCAAGGAACGAGGGAATCACTATGGCCTCCTCATGTGGACGCCCTTTTTCGGTGCGAATGTCACGCAGGTAATTGTAGAGCGTTGCCTGCGAGATCGAGAGCAGCTTGCACACTTGCGGCACGGCGTCTTTTACGTCAAAGACGTTTTTCACGTCGAGAAGACGGATGATCTTCATCTTTGCCTCTTTGGTGCTGAGATCGGAAGGTTTCATACGCTCGATGGCGTCTAGGATCACCTGACGGGTGACTTTTTGGATGTAGTTGGCGTCACCGGGATCGGGGGGGGCGGAGTCCCCGGCCGGGGAGTGGGTGTCGATGATCCTGTCAAGTTCGTTTCGCAGAGATATGAGACGGGACATGTCTTGATTGATGCAGATCAGGGCCTGCGGTTCGCCGGAACTGTTGCTGACGATGATGTGCGAGGAACGAAGCTGTTTGCCGAGCTTTGTCTTGCTCCCGTAGCCGATGAAATGCCCATCGGCGTCGCTCATGTCACGGATCGTCTGAAAAGCCGCAGGCGGCAGACGATAGCCCTTTTGGCGGCCGGTGACCTGCCCGTTGGCGATCGAGACGATCTCTTTCTTTGCAAAATCGTGAAGGACGATCTCTGTTTCAGGCCCGAGGATCTTGCCGAACCCTTGAACGATCCCGGAGAGTATGGACAGCATTTCTTCACGCGAAATCATGTCGTTCATAAGAAGCCTCCTGTAGAATTTTTCTAATAAGTCGCGAGATTTAGAAAGAGAATGCCACAAAAGCGACAACTTGTCAATCGGCAAAAAAGATAATTTTTTTTGTGAGTTGCTAATTCATGTAAATACTTACATTGCGTGAAAATATCGTGTCAGTTGCGAATGTGTGATAATAGAAATTTACACTAATATTTGCAGTTATACTTGAATATTTTTATAATAAATGCTATGATTCGCTTGCCCGTTGGAAAGTACCCGGGCTTTTCAGCGGCATCTTTTATCTATTTGCAGGGAATTGAGATTTGATTTTACAAAAAAGATGCAGGAGGGATCGACATGAAATTTATGTGGGGCTTTGCGCTCGTTTCTTTGTTTCTGGCGGTCGGGTGCCTGATCCGCGAAATTGTTCCCCTTTTTAAGAAGTTGTTTATCCCGGCTTCGATCATTGGCGGCGTCGTTTACCTGATCCTTGGTCCTCAGGTGCTTGGCGTCGTGCCTGTGCCGGGCGATGTGGGCAAATACGCTACGCCGCTGACGATCATCGTGCTGACGTGCTCCATCTTCGGCGTCAAGTTCAACACGTCGCGTTTGCGCACGTACCTTGATTACACGGTCGTCAACAATCTGGTCTATGGTATGGAACTCTTTACGGGCGTGGCGATCGGCGCCGTCTTGTCGCTCATGTGGAAGGCACTGCCGCCGAACTGGGGCATCAACATCGTCTATTCGTTCTATGGCGGTCACGGCAACGGCGCGGCGAGCGCCGGACCGTTCACGGAAGCCGGTTATACTGATTATCTCGGTATCGTTTTGATTTCGGCCACCATCGGTCTGATCGTGGCGATGGTCGTCGGCATGGTGCTTGTCAACTGGGGAGTCCGCAAGGGGTACGCCGTTTATACGAAGAAACCGGCCGACCTGCCTGCCTATTTCTTCGGAGGCCTGATGCCTGCTGATAAGCGCAAGTCGGTGGGCGAGGAGCGCACGTCGGCTTCTGGCATCAACGCCCTGGCGCTGCAGTTATCGCTCGTGGCGGTGTGCATCCTGGTCGGCTGGACGCTCCGCTGGGGCGTTGCGACGTATCTGTGGAAACCGTTCGGCAAGGTCTCGGACGTGGCGCTCGGCATCCTCGGCGCGGTCGTTTTCTGGCCGCTGCTCAATCTGTTCCGGGTCGACGGCTATGTCGATAAAAAGACGATCAACAACATTGGCGCGCTGTGCCTTGAATATCTGATCACGGCATCGGTGGCCACGCTGAATCTGAAATCGTTCAAGACATATTTTGCGCCGATCATGATCATCTGCACTGCCGAAACGATCCTTTGCGCTGTCACCTGCGTGGCCGCCTGCGCCAAGTTCTGCCGCGAACAGTGGTTTGAGAAGATGCTGCGTCTGTTCGGTCAGGTGACCGGTTCTGCATCGACGGGGCTGGCGCTGCTGCGCTGCGTCGATCCATATGGCGAGAGCTGCGCACTTGACGCTGCCGGTGTGGGCGGTTCAGTGCTTTCCATGCCCATCTGGGTGACGATGATCGCCGTGGGGCCGATGCTGGCGCTGGCGGAAAACGGCACGCGCAATCTGCTCCTGGTGGGGCTGGCGATTTTTGGTGTGCCGCTTGCGATCGGTCTGATGTTCTTCCGTGTGCGTGAACGATCGATGACGGGCAGACCACTGGAATAAAACGAAAAATATCCTTTACGGTGAAAACAAGTTTTGGTGTACGAAAACATGAGAAAGCAGGTGCAAAAAAATGACTGACCAGGCACTTTTTACCTTGATCGTTTTGATCGTTACGACTATTTTCTTCCTCTTTAATATCCTGCCCCTCGGACTTGTGGCGATGATGTCGGCGGTGGCGCTGGCGATTGGCGGAGTGCTCAAGCCTGCGCAGGCGTTTTCGCCGCTGGCCAACACAACGTCTGTGCTCATCATGGCGATGATCATCCTCGGGCATGCGCTGTTCCATACCGGTGTCGCTTCTAAGATCTCGCGCGGGATGGTGCGTCTGACGGGAAAATCTGAAAATGGCATCATGATCGCCGTCGTGATCGTTGCGCTTGCCCTTTCGTCGATCTGCAGCGGCGTCGCGGTCGTCGCAGTGCTTCTGCCGATCGTCATCGGCCTGTGCCAGGAAGCCGGCGTGTCGATCTCGCGCCAGCTGATTCCGCTTTCGTTCGCGGCGAGCGTGGGCTGCAATCTGACGCTTGTCGGCGCGGCCAGCAACGTGATCACGGCCGGCATCATCGAGGATGCGAAGATCAACTTTCTGGGGTTCTGGGAACTGGGAAAAGTTGGCCTGCCGCTGTGCGTGCTGTTCCTCGTCTATTTCCTCACGATCGGCAAAAAGCTCATCCGTCAGGGCGACACATCCGATCCCGAGTTCATCGCCGTGATGACGAAAAAGCATAACGGCGGCGAGATCACGTTCGATCCGCTTCACGGCGCGATCACGGTGATCGTGCTGCTGTGCGTCATCGCAGCGATGACGGTCAACTCCAAAAAGTTTCCCATGTACTTTGTCGCGGCAATCGGCGTGATCGTGCTGCGCGTGACAAACTGCCTTGACGAAAAAGAGTTTTACCGCGCGTTCGGCCGTTCGACGCTGTTTATCGTCGGCGGAATGACGGCGCTGGCCATGGGCGTCCGCTCGAGCGGATTGGGGGCATATATCGCTAATTCAGTCGTTGCGGCGCTCGGTACTGCCCCCAGCAAGATCGCTTTTCTGGCGGCTGTGCTTATCACGACCTGCATCCTCACAAATATCATGTCGAACACCGGCACGGCCGGTCTGGTGACGCCGATCTTCATCCCCATCGCACAGAGCCTTGGCGTCAATCCCGTTGCTGTAGGCGTGGCTATTTGTGTGGCTGCTTCCATGCCGTTTTTGACGCCTTATGGGTCGGGCACGAATACGCTGCTGATCCAGCCGGGGCGGCTGACGGTACGCGATTTCTTCGTGCCGGGCATCGGGCTGACTTTTGTGATTCTGGCCGGTTCGCTCGTTTTCATCCCCCTGTTCTTCACACTCTAAAAAGAGCTGGTCGGGCAGGTGCTGTCGGTGTCGGCGGTTCCTGAAGATCAGCAAAGCGCCGCCGTCTGCGGGAGAGCGGAAAGCTCTCCCGCGCATTTTTCAGGATCGGCGAGCGTTTGCCGAGGATCTTCAATAAAGATTGTAAAGGAGATATGAAATGCCGTTGGACCTTGTGATCAACCCGGGCTCGACTTCCACAAAAATCGGGCTGTTTGAAAACGGCGCGCTCGTGCGGGCCAAAACAATCGCTCATCCTGCGGAGGACCTGGCAAGTTTTGATTCGATCGCTGCGCAGAAAGGCTATCGTGCCGCAGCGGTGACGAAACTTCTGGAAGAGGAGGGCTGCCGCCCCGAGGACATCGGCGGCGTGATCGCCATCGGCGGGCTGTTGTATCCGTGCGATTCCGGGGTATACCTTGTGGATGAAGCGATGTGCGCCGACCTGGAATGCGGACGTTATAACGAACACGCCTCAAATCTTGGCGCGCTGCTGGCCTGGGATTTTGCGCAGAAAACGGGTTTGCCGGCGTATATTGCCGATCCGGTGACGACCGACGAGATGGGGGAAGTCGCTCGTCTTTCGGGGATGCCCGAACTGCAGCGCAGCGGCCGCTGTCATGCGCTCAATCAAAAGCGTATGGCCCGCCGCGCGGCTTGCGAACTGGGGCTTGAATACGAAAGAGCCCGCCTCGTCGTCGCTCACCTAGGCGGCGGCATCTCGGTGACGGCGCACTGTGACGGGCGTATGACCGACACGAGCAACCCGCGCGGCGAGGGGCCGTTCTGCATCGACCGTACGGGCGGATTGAACTCATATCAGCTTGTGCAGCTTTGTTACAGCGGAAAATATGACAAGCGCCAGATGCTCAAAAAGATCAGCGGTGAGGGCGGTGTCGTCGCCTATCTGGGCACGCGTGATTTTCGAGAAGTGGAGCGCCGCGCGGATGCCGGAGACGCTCAGGCCAAAGCGGTTTTCGACGCGCTTGCCTATCAGGTCGCCAAGGAGATCGCCGCGATGTGCGTGCCCCTGGGCGGCCGGCCCGAAGCGATCGTTCTGACAGGCGGCATGGCCCACTCGGAAGCGCTGGTCAAAAGCATCTCGACGCAGGCCGGCTGGCTGGGGCGGATCGTGGTCTATCCCGGCGAAGAGGAGCTGGAGGCGCTGGCGGAATATCTGCGCGAAGTTCGTGCCGGGACATGCGCCCCGAAAAGGTACTGCCCAAAAGGAGAAAACGACGATGTATAAAGATTTTGACGAGATGTTCAGGGCGGCCCAGGCTGCGCCAAGACGTACGATCGCCGTGGCGGCTGCCGCCGAGGAACATATCATCCAGTTGACAGGCGAGATCGCCAAAACAGACCTGTGCAGCGTCATCCTTGTTGACGACGAACAAAAGCTGCGCTCCCTGGCGGCAGAAAACGGCGTCAGCCTCGAAGGCGTGCGCATCGTCGATCAGCCCGATCCCGCCCGGGCGGCGCTTGATGCTGTGTCGCTGGTATCGGGCGGCGAGGCGGATGTGTTCGTCAAAGGCCGTCTGAACACCAGCGATTTCCTGCGCGCCGTGCTGAACAAGGAGCACGGACTGCGGCGCAAAGACCGCCCCGGCGGAAGATTGAGCACACTGACATGCTACGATGTGCCGGGCATGAAGAAATTGTTCTTCATCACGGACGGCGGCATGAACATCGCCCCCGATCTGAACGCCAAGGCCGATATCCTGCGCAACGCCGTGGAGACGCTGCACGCGTTTGGGATCGAGCGGCCGAACGTCGCGCTGCTGTCGGCGAACGAAAAAGTCAGCGCCGAGATGCAGTCGTCGGTGGATGCGGCCGCTCTGTGCGAGATGGCAGCCCGCGGTGAACTGCCCGAAGCCGTGTACGAGGGGCCAATGGCTTTTGATGTGATCATGCGCCCGGAAGCGGCACGGACGAAAGGTATCGTCAGCAAGGTGAGCGGCGACGTTGATCTGATCCTGGTGCCCAACATCGACACCGGCAACGCGCTGGGCAAGGCGATCGGCTATTTTGCCCACGGGCAGGCTGCCGTGCTGATGATCGGAGCGACGCATCCCGTCGTCATGACATCGCGCGCCGCGCCAGTCAAGGCCAAACTGAACGCCGTCGCGTTCGCGCTGTTGTGCTGTTCAAAATTATGATCCTGATCGTGCAAGGAGGACGCTATGAAAGCTTATATCGACGTTGAGCGCTGCAAGGGGTGCGGGCTGTGCATCGAAAACTGCCCCAGGGGCGCGATCGCGCTGACACAGCATATGAATACCGGCGGTTACGTTTATGCTGCCGTTGAAACGAAAAAATGCGTGGGCTGCGGGATATGCTACACCGTCTGTCCCGACGGCGCCTTTTCAATCCTGAATGAAGGAGGGGACGACTGATGGGCGATATGATCAAGGGAAACATTGCCGTGGCCGAAGCAGCTGTGCGCGCCGGCATCGAAGTGTACGCCGGTTATCCGATCACGCCGTCGACCGAGGTCATGGAGTATCTTTCCGGGCGTATGGAGGAACTGGGGCGAACCTTTATCCAGGCCGAGAGCGAACTGGCTGCCATCAACATGGTCATGGGCGTTTCTGCGTGCGGACGGCGAGTGCTGACCGCTTCATCGGGCCCGGGGATCTCGCTCAAGCAGGAAGGCATCTCGTATATGAACCAGATGAACTTTCCCTGCGTTATCCTCAACGTGGTGCGCTGGGGCAACGGCCTTGGCTCGCTCGACGGCTCGCAGACGGATTATCTGCGCGAAACCCGCGGCGGCGGCAACGGAGACTATCGCAACATTATCCTCTGCCCTTCGACGGTGCAGGAGTCGGTCGATCTGATGTACGAGGCGTATGACATCGGCGAGAAATATCGCTGCATTGTCGAGGTCATGACCGACAGCGGTCTGGGGCAGATGATGGAACCGTGCGAGATGCCGCCCTTCCGCGAACTCAAAAAATGCGACTGGGGGCTGGACGGCATCTACAAAGTGAAGCGTCCCGACTTCCTCAACCGCAATATCCCCGCCGAGTCGGAGACATATATGAAAAAAGTCCGCGCTATGCGCGAGGCGGAACAGCGCTGGGCAAGCGTGGACGTGAACGATGCCGAATATGTGTTCGTCGCTTTTGGCTTGTGCGGCCGCGTGATGGAAGGGCTGGTGGACGAACTTCGCCGCAAGGGCGAAAAGGTTGGCCTGATCCGGCCTATCACCGCCTGGCCGTTCCCCGAAAAAGCCTTCGCGGCGCTGAAAGCCGAAAACCCCGATGTGAAGGGATTCATCACCGTCGAGACGAACGGCGAAGGCCAAATGGCCGAGGACGTTGCTATCTACACGCGCAAGCACGGGCTGGGGAATGTGCCGGTCTACGCGCTCGCGTATGCCTGCGGTGTGCCCAAGGACGCCGTCGTCACAGCCGACTTTGCGAAGATCAAAAGCGGTCAGATCAGGGAGGTGTTTTAACCATGGCTCAGGAGAGAAGAGTCCCCGCTCTGTACAATCAGGCAAAATTCTGCGGCGGCTGCGGTCACGGCGTGCTCGTACGGCTCATCTGCGAGTGCCTGGAGGAACTTGGCCAGCAGAAAAAGACGATCTGCGCCGCCGGCGTTGGCTGCAGCTGCCATTTGAAAACCGCGATCAACGTAGACCTCATCCAGTCGCCGCACGGGCGAGCCGCTGCGGTAGCGACCGGCGTGCGCCGTGCCGAGAAAGATATGTTCGTCTTCACGTACCAGGGCGACGGCGACGCGTACAACATCGGGTTGGCTGAGACGCTTAATGCCGCTTACCGCCGCGAGAATATCTGTGTCTTCGTCGTCAACAATGCCAACTTTGGCATGACGGGCGGACAGATGAGCTGGACCACGCTGCCCGGCCAGATCACCGCCACTTCGCCGCATGGCCGCGACTGTGCGCGCACCGGCGATCCGATCCAGGTGCCGGAAATGATCGCTTTCGGGCTGAAGCCGGCCTATGTGGCCCGCGGCGCCGTGACGACGCCGGCAGAGATCAATAAGCTGAAAAGTTATGTTCGCAACGCGATGGAGGCGCAGCTGAACGGAGAAGGATATTCGCTCGTCGAGGTGCTTTCGGCGTGCCCGACCAACTGGGGCATGACACCGGCGAAGGCGGTGCGGCACCTGGCGGAGAAAGTCGTGCCTTATTATCAGTTGGGCGAGCTGAAAAAAAGGGGGGAATGACGATGAGGGAGCTGGTTTTTGCCGGATTTGGCGGACAGGGCGTGCTGACGGCCGGACTGATCATCTCGCAGATCGCGCTCTACAAAAAATACAACGCCACATGGATGCCTTCATACGGTGCGGCCATGCGCGGAGGCACGGCTAACTGCACGGTTCATTACGGCGCGGGCAAGATCTTCAATCCCGGGCAGCAGGCGCCTGATCTGCTGCTGGCGATGAACACTCCGTCGTTCCTCAAATTTTCGCCGCTCGTGCGCTCCGGCGGGATCATCCTTGCCAATGAGGATATCGTTGAATTCAGCCGTCCCGTTCCTGAAGGCGTGCGCGTGGTGAAGATCCCCTGTAATACACTGGCCGAGGAGTGCGGAAGCCCCAAGGGTGCTAATATCGTCATGATCGGCGCGATCGTTGCTCTGCTTGGCGATTTCAGCCACGACGAGGGCGTCGCCGGGATGAACGACATGTTCCGCAAAAAGGGCAAGGAAAAATTTGAGCAGGCTAATACGCGCGCGTTTGAAGCCGGGTATCGGGCTGTGCTCGAACTGAAAGAGCGTTCATGAACAGGGGAAAAAGCGCCAGGTGGCTGATGATAGCAGCGCTTGGCGGGGCGTATTTTTTCAGCAACTTTCACCGCCTCGCGCTGGGCGTGCTGGGCGCGCAGATCAGCGCCGATTTGTCACTGACTTCGTTGCAGACGGGCACACTGGGCTCGGCCTTGTTTTATTCCTACGCGCTGATGCAGATCCCCTGCGGGTATATTTCAGATCGAGTGAGCGCCCGTGTGCTGGTATCGCTGGCGTGCCTGCTGACGGCCGCCGGAACGGTCTGGTTTGCCTGTGCGTCTTCGTTTGCCGCTATGGTCGCGGCGCGCGCGCTGACGGGCGTTTCCACCTCGCTGGTGTACATACCGGCGCTGTCGGCGATCCGTCGCCAGTTTGGCGATGCGTCGTTTGGCGCCATGACCGGCATTATGGTAGCGATGGGGCAGATGGGCGCTGTCTCGGCAGCGTCGCCGCTGAAGTGGCTCAGCTCACTCTGGGGCTGGCGGAACGCCTTTGCTGTCATTGGCGCTGTGACTGTGGTATTGGGGGCTCTGGCATGGGCTCTGGTCAAAGACGCAGACGGTGAAAAAACTGTGCATCCGCCGCTGTCGGTCGGGCTGAAATGCGCCGGCACCCCGCTGTTTGGGGCCGTTGCCGCGTGGTTTTTCGTCACAGGCGGAACGCGGCTGTGCTTTCAGGGGCTGTGGGGCGGGATGTTCTTCATCAAAGGAAGGGGATTTGCTCCCGGTGAGGCGGGGCTGCTGCTCACGCTCGTGTCGCTTGGGTGTATCATCGGTTCCCTGCTGATGGGGCGTTTGAGCGATGTCTGGGGAAATGTCAGAACGATGATCGCTGGTTCTTTAGCGCTTGTCGTTGTCTGGCTGGGGCTGGGCTGCGCGTCCGATGTAGAGTTTTTCGCTGCGGCGGGGCTTTGCCTGCTGCTTGGGGCAGCGGGGGCGGGAGGCTTTACGGTCGGCTTTTCCAGCATCAGACTGTTTGCCGCAAAGGAAAACACGGGCCTTTTGACCGGTATCGTCAATCTTTTCGCTTTTTTAGGAAGCGCGCTGTTCACGCAGCTTTCCGGTTCGATCATCAGCACGCTGCCCTGTCCCGATCGGCAAAAGTATTCGGCATTGCTGATCGTTTTTGCCGCTCTCTGCTGCGTTTCGACATGTGTGCTTGGGTTTGCCTGGCGGCGCGAAAAACGCTGAACTTTTTCATTGGCGGCTCGCTCATGTCCGTATCGCATGTTGTTTGAATGAACACGTTTTGCAGCGCTCTCATCAAAAACCCCGGCCCGGGAAGATGATCCCGGGCCGGGGTTGTATGTATGTGTGTTTATGGGCAGAAGGCGCTTACAGCTTGCCCTGTTCGCGCATGGCGTGCACGGTGATGGGCAGCCCCCACAGGTTGATGAATCCTGCAGCCTGTGCCTGGTCGTAGTCGCTCTCGCCGAAGGTGACGAGGTTTTCGGAGTAGAGCGTGCAGGGCGACGTGGTGCCGGCAGGGATGATGTTGCCCTTGTACAGCTTCAGCTTGACCGTGCCGGTGACATACTTGTTGGCTTCGTTCGCAAACGCGCACAGAGCCTCCTGCAGCGGCGTGTACCACTTGCCGTTGTAGATCATGTCGGCAAAGTCAACGGCCAGCTTCTGCTTAAGGTGCAGGGTGTCCTTGTCCATCGTGATCATCTCAAGCTGCGCGTGCGCGAAGTAGAGGATGGTGCCGCCGGGCGTCTCGTACACGCCGCGGTCTTTCATGCCGACGAGGCGGTTCTCGACGATGTCGATGATGCCCACGCCGTTGCGGCCGCCGATCTCGTTCAGCTTCCAGACGATGTCGGCCGGCTTCATCTTGACGCCGTTCAGGCCCACGGGGGCGCCGGCTTCAAAGTCGATGCTCACATACTCCGGCTTGTCGGGCGCGGCGTAGGGCGACACGCCCATCTCCAAAAAGCCGGGCTTGTCGAGGTTGGGCTCGTTGGCCGGGTCTTCGAGGTCGAGGCCCTCGTGGCTGAGGTGCCAGATGTTCTTGTCCTTGGAATAGTTTGTCTCGCGCGAGATCTTCAGCGGCACCTTGTGCGCCTCGGCGTAGTCGATCTCCTCGTCGCGCGACTTGATGTCCCATTCGCGCCAGGGGGCGATGATCGGGATGTCGGGCAAAAAGCGCTTGATGGTCAGCTCGAAGCGTACCTGATCGTTGCCCTTGCCGGTGGCGCCGTGGGCGATGGCGTCGGCGCCTTCGGCCTTGGCCACTTCGCACAGCTTCTTGGCGATGATGGGGCGGGCGAACGCGGTGCCGAGCAGGTAGGTCTCGTACTTGGCGCCCATCTTGAGGGCGAGGATGACGATCTCATCCATCATCTCGTCCACGAGGTCGGCCACGATCAGCTTGCTCGCGCCGGTCTTGAGCGCCTTCTCCTCAAGGCCCTCCAGCTCGTCGGCCTGGCCCACGTTGCCGGATACGGCGATGATCTCGGGGTTGTTGTAGTTCTCCTTCAGCCAGGGGATGATGATCGAGGTGTCAAGGCCGCCCGAGTAGGCCAGCACGATCTTTTTGATTTTGCTCTTATCCATAGTGAAACGCCTCCGTGCGTCTAAAATTTGAGAACCCGACTCTCGCCGAACGGCGAAATTGAATTCAAGTTCATTTAAACAAGAGAAATATACCACTAAAACGTGTATCTGTCAACTGAAAATTTATCAGCTGTTAAAAAATGAACTGGATTTGATTTTTGTGAGAGACCGGCATGGATCGTTCGTTTTCGCGAGGGATGCCGAAGCCGCCGCCGGAAGAGCAGCAGCACGTCTTCTTATGACGATGAGTGGCGCCATAAGAGACGGGCGGCCACACGGGCCGCCCCTGCGATATGTTGTTCCAACTCTTCCAAAACCTGAGAAAATGCGTCAGATCCGAAGAAACCTGCCCGGAAGGGGGGCCGAAGGCGTACTCAGGTACGTCGGAGGAGCCCCTCGGGCAGTGTTTCGCAGGAGATGACGTATTTTATCAGGTTTTCTTAGATCTCGAACTTGATGCCCCACTTGTCGCGCAGCGCCTTGACGGTGCCGTCGGCCTCGAGCGCGGCGAGGGCTTTGTTGATGTCGGAAGCCAGGGCGTCGCTGCCCAGGGGCATGGCGATGGCCTTGCCGGCGCCGGTGATGATCTTGCTGTAGGCGATGTGGATCTTGCCCTTGAACGCAGGCATGGCCATGTACTTGTGCGCGACAGGGATGTCCATCAGCGAGAAGTCGGTGCGGCCGGTGACCATGTCGAGCATGCAGTCGTCAAACTTGGGGAACAGCTTCAGCTCAAAGCCGAACTTATCCTTGATGGGCAGCAGCGCCGTCTCCTGCACGGTGCCCTGCTGCACGGAGCCGACGAGGCCTTTGAGGTCGGCGTCGTTCTTGGGCGAAAGCGAAGCCTTGGTGACGATGGCGCTGTGCGATACCTCGTAGATGTCGGAGAAGAGCATCCGCTTGGCGCGCTCCGCAGTGGCGCTCATGCCGGCGATGGCGCAGTCGACTTTGCCGGTGGGGATGGCGGCCAGCAGCGAGTCGAACTTGCCGGTGTCGAACCATTCAACGCTTACGCCCATCTTGGCGGCGATGGCTTCCATCAGCTCGATGTCGAAGCCGGTGGGCTTGCCTTCGGGGCTGACGAACTCATAGGGCGGGTAGGTGCACGACGTGCCGACGATCAGTTTTTTGGTCTGGCCGGGAACGTAGGCGGCAAACGCGCACGAAGCGGCAAGCAGTGATGCGAACAAAGCGGCGATGAATGACTTTTTCATGATGATTCCCTCCTGAAAGTTCACTGTTCGTGTAAAAACGAACTTGTGTTTGTTTGTTGATGGCCGGAATAATAGCACGGTTTATTTTTTCTGTCAATAGAAAATTTTGGTTTATTGTCAAGAACCTAAAGATCGCGCAATGACGGTTATTGCAAGTCTTGACACGCGTATCACGAAAGATTACGGATGAAAATCGCGAAAACTCTTTTAGTATTTGTGGATCAGGGCTCGGAAAAATCGGCGTTTTTATAAGGAAGCACAGAGCAAAAATCGTCTGATGCCCTGTTGAGGCGGGCGTGGCACGAACGGGCGAAGATGCGTCGCTGGCTGTGTTGAAGATCGGCGCCGGCAGCCGGTCGGCGAAAGCCCCGACAGAGCGCGGACGTATTCATCAGCGTCTCCTTAAACTCTGATGAAGTGCTGACAGGGCAGCCTCGCGTGGCCACCCTGGCTCAATTTTTTGAGCGCACAAAAAAAGGGCAGGCACACGGGCCCGCCCTGCGGAATAGCTGCATTTCTATTTGAGAAGAATCGTCTCTTGCATTGTTGCGGCGGATTTGGCGTTACGTTTGTGCGGCCGTTACAGATCCCACCGCAGCGTCGCGCCGACGTTCAGGTCGGTCTCGTTCGAGCTGTGGCGCACGCCGGCGTTCAGTTCCCACTGGAAATCCTTGCGCCGGTTGTTGTAACGGAACTGCGCGGAGAAGGTGTCGCGCGCCGAAAGCGGCGTCGGCACAGGGATGTAGGCGCGCCCGCGCTGGTATATCGCCGTGTCGGCGTCGCGGTCGCCGAACGTGCGGATGTAGCTCAGCTCCAGGCTGGGCTTGGTGCGCCAGTTCTTTTTGTTGACCGATTCGCCCCACTCGAACTTGAGTCCAAACGGCACGAGGAGCTGATCGCTTGTGTAGGCCATACTGGCTGTGCCGTCGTCGTAATCGTAACCCTTTTGGCGGTAGCGGTTCCAGCGCAGGCCGGTGAAGGGGTACACGCTCATTTTACCGGGCTCGGGGTTATCGATCCACTTGTAGTAGACGCGGCCGCCCGCCGAGATCATCCGGGCACGCGCGTTGTCGGCCGTGGCGCCGCCCGCTTCGGTGTAGTCGGTCTTGAACCAGCTGATGCCGACGTCGCCGGTGAACAGCCATTTGTCGGTCTCGCGGCGGCCGTAGAGCAGCAGGCCCCAGAAATCGGTGTCGCTCGTGCCGCCGTCCCACCGGCCCTTGCCGCTGGCGTCGCCCTTGCCGATGTGCGCTGCCAGGCCCAGCGTCTTTTTGTCGTTTTTGCTCAGGTCGCGGCCCACGATCACGCCGTAGGCGCGAGTCTTCAAGCTCAGCGCGTCGTTTTCGTCATAGGCGCGGCCCGCGTTGCGCCAGAAATGCGCCCACAGATGCTTGTCGGGCGTCGGCTCGATCGAAAGCAATCCCAGTGCGGCCTTCTCTGCCGCGTCGCTGATGCTGCGCTGCACGCCGTGCGCGATATGGAAGACGTCGGTGTGTCCGGGGACGGACGTGGGATCGGGCTCAGGTTCCGGCCCGGGTTCGGGGCCCGGCTCTGGTTCGGGGCCGGGCGTCGGCTTGTCCTGGGTGATCTCCAGATAATAGCCGTTGCCTTCAGCGTAGGCCGACACCGTGTAGCCGGTCAGGTCGTAGCCCTTGATCGTGATGTCGTCTGTCGTCCAGCCGCCGGTCGTGATGCCGGCAAAGCCGGAAAGCAGCGCCCACTTGCCCGTCGCGCCCTGTCTGATGCCGTTTATCGTCAGCGTCGCGCCGCTGACCAGGTCGGCCGTCGCTGAGCCGCTGCCGCCAAGGCCAAAGCCGCTGCCGGCCGTCCATCTGCCGAAGTTGAAATATGTGCGGCTGCCGCCGGCAAGAATGAGCGAATCGGTCACGCTGTAGCTGCTGAGGGCGTTCACGTTCAGCGTACCGCCGCCGTGCACGGTCAGGCCCGTTAGGCTGCCGGTGCCGTCCGACAGCGTCAGCGTGCCGGTCTTGCCCACGCTGAAGACGCCGCCGGTCACGTCGGCCAGCTCGACTGTGCCGTTCACGTTGGCGGGCGTGGACAGTTCCAGGCTCAGGTCGCGCAGGATCGTCTCCGTGTCGGGGCCCGATTCAAACAGCTCGCTGACGTGCACGGGCACATCGAACGCGGCTTTCGTTCCCTTACCGAGGCGGTCTTCGACGGCTAGAACGCTCGTATCGACGGTGCCGTCGCCGGTAAACGTGTAATCACCGGCAGTGACGCACACCATCGCGGCGCTCACGTCGCCGGTCACGGTCACGTTCGGCTGCGCCGCGCCCACTTCGTTGAATGTGACGATGTCGCCGTCCTCAAAAACGTCGGCAAACGTGCGGCCTTCGTGCGTGCGCGGCGTGTCGTAGTCGTCGTCTTCGGCCAGCAGCCAGGGGCGTTTGGCGCTGCCGCCCTGCCAAACGTCGCTGCCCGTGCCGTTCCAGATCAGCGTGCTGTCCGGGCGCGTGATCGTCAGCACGTAGGAGCTGCCTTCAACGCTGGTCATCACCACGTAGTCGTCGAGGTCGCCCCGCGCGCTGCCGTCGCTTGTGTTGACGGCAAGGGTGCCGCTTGCGTAGTTCCAGCCGCCGGCGTCGGCGGTGATGCCCTCAAAGTTGTTCAGCAGCACCCAGACGCCCGTTTTGCCGTTTTCGATGCCGGTGATCGTCAGCGCAGCGCCGCCGTCGAGGGTTGCTGCCGCCGTGCCGCTGCCGCCGAGGGCCCAGCCGCCGCCGGGCTCCCAATCCGAAAAGTTGAAATACGTCTTGCTGCCGCCGAAAAACTGAAGCGCTCCCCGGACGCTGTAAGCGCTTTGGTCGTTCACGTGCAGCGCAGCACCGTCATTCAGCGCTAAGCCGCTCAGGCTGCCGGTGCCGCCGGAAAGCGTCAGCGCGCCGCCATCGTTGACCGAATACAGCCCGTTTTGCGCGTTTTTGACGAACGCCGCGCCGCTGATATCCACCGGCGTGTCCTCGTTTGTCGTAAGATTTTCAAAAAAGGCCGTGCCGGAATCCACGCTGACGAGGCTTGACACGCTCACCGGCAAAACGAAATCGGCGCTTGTGGCGTCGCCGCTCACGAACAGCCGGTCGGCGCTCAGCGTCGCGCCCTTGCCCGTAAAGTGGTTGAGCCCGCCGATCACATACACCGTGTCGGGTGCGACAAAGCCGTCGCTGCCCGGCACGAGCGGCACTTCGATCACTTCGGAGGCGGGGACTTCGGCGTCTTTCGACAGCGTGCTGTAGACCTTGCCGTCGAAGACCACCGTGTCGCCGCGGTAGAAGCTGTCGGCGATGTACAGACCGTCGCGCACCGTGGGCGTGAACAGGTCGTCGCTTGTGCCGGCGCGCACCCACACCTGATTGCCCGGCAGGTCCTCGTCCCACTGCTTTTGTTC
>Ga0129306_1002168_pt1 | contig 18482 bp, 18 predicted proteins | sample P827metagenome_FD_94438 | JGI IMG/M metagenome (GOLD analysis project Ga0129306, IMG submission 94438) | Capybara group fecal microbial communities from Wisconsin, USA - P827 metagenome | ecosystem: Host-associated > Mammals > Digestive system > Large intestine > Fecal | place: USA: Wisconsin... | reverse complement strand
TGTTCGTTCATCAAATTGTCTTAAAAATGCCAATATTCGTACAATCGGTGAATTAACAAAGAAGACAGAAGATGATATTGCGAAGACCCGCAACTTTGGTAAAAAAAGCCTTACAGAGATTAAGGAAAAACTCCATGAATGGAATCTTACTCTCGGTATGACCGATTACAGTCATCTTAAAAATGCTGTCAATCTAACAAAGCAGAAGGAAGAATCAGATGAATCATAGAAATGGTTTTAATCCGCTTTCCCGTACAACAGCTCACCGCCGTGCAATGTCACGGAATATGGTAACTTCTCTCTTTAGATTTGAGAGAATTACAACTACAAAGTCAAAAGCTTTGGAAGTTAGAAAAGCAGCTGAAAAACTTATTACACGTGGAAAGGTAGACACAGTTCATAACCGCCGTCAGGTTGCTAAGTATATTCAGGATGAAAAAGTACTGAATAAAGTATTTACAGAAATCGGTCCAAGAATGAAGGATCGTCAGGGTGGATATACTCGTATTCTTAAAATCGGTTTCCGCCAGGGCGATGCTGCTGATATGGTAATTCTTGAATTGGTTGACTATAAACTTGATACTGATGCTCCAGCAAAGAAGGCTGAAAAGAAAGCTGCTAAAGCTGATAAAGCTGTTGCAGAAAAAAAAGCTGAAAAGCCGGCTGCAAAAAAATCAGCTGCTAAAAGTTCTGACAAAGATGCTCCTGAAAAGGCTAAAAAAGCTGCTGCACCAAAAACTGCAAAACCAAAAAAGAGTACAGCTAAGGCTGCTGATTCTGCAGCAGAAAAGAAGGAGTAGAAAATGTCAAAGACTCATCGCGGAAGTGGTTTACGTGAACAGCCTGCACATGGCAGAGGCACATGTCCTATTTGCCATAAAGAAAATATCAAGGTTATCTATGAACAGGAAGTTGACGGTAAGCAGGTAAAGATTTGTAAGTACTGCAATGCTGCTTTGAAAAACAAAGCAAGATTGAATAAAGCATCTGCAGCTCCGGCAACAGAAACTCCTGCAGAAGCACCTGCAACAGAAGAAGCTCCTGCTCAGGAATAATTGAAAGCGTAACTGCTTTACTAGCCGCTCTTTTAATAAGGGCGGCTTTATTTTTTTAAATTCAACTGTTTGATTATTCGCTGGAACTGCGAGAATTGTTAAAATATTAAGTATAATTAAAATATTTTTAGTATTTCTGAAGAATTCTATTTACAAATATATAAATTTTATATATATTGTTCTAAATCCTAGAATTGGAGGCGTATATGAAACGAATGTTTACAAAAGGAGCTGCTTATGTAGCAGCTATGTTGATGGCTTTTTCTGCTTCAGCTGCTAAGCCAAAGAATGGAAACGAAATCAAGATTGGAGGAATTTTCCCTCTTTCAGGTGGTGTCGCAGTTTATGGTGTTGAATGTAAGAATGGTATTGAACTTGCGATTGAAGAAATTAACAAAGCTGGTGGCGTTAACGGCAAACAGCTTGTTCTGATTAGCGAAGATGATGAGGGAAATCAGGATAAAACAGTAAATGCTTTCAAAAAGCTTACAATTAAAGACAAAGTAACAATGGTTATCGGTTCTTTGACTTCTGGTTGTACAATGGCTATTACACCTCTTTCACAGGCAAGCAAAGTTGTACAGATTGCTCCTGCTGCTACAGCAACTGCTGTTACAGATGCTGGTGACTATGTATTCCGCGCTTGTTTTATCGATCCATTCCAGGGAACTGTAGGCGGACGTTTTGCATCTGAAAATCTCGGATTGAAAAAAGCTGCAATTCTTTATGATACAGGAAATGACTATTCTGTAGGTCTTACAGAAAACTTTGAAGCTGCATTCAAGAAAAACGGCGGTTCAATTGTTGCAAAAGAAGCATACAGCACAGGTGATAAGGACTTTAATGCTCAGCTTACAAAAATAAAGAGTGCAAAACCAGATGTAGTATATCTTCCAGATTACTACGGAACAGTAGCTTTGATTGTAAGCCAGCTTCGTGCACAGGGAATCACAGCTCCTATAGTTGGTGCTGACGGTTGGGATGGCCTTACTTCAAATGCAGGTGATGAAGTTCTTAACGGTTACTATTCAAACCACTATGCTCCAGACTCTACTTCTCCTGCAGTTCAGAAATTTGTATCTGCTTTCAAAGCAAAATACAACAAAGAACCGAATGCTTTTGCTGCCCTCGGATATGACAGTCTTTACATGTTAAAAGATGCAATCCTCAAAGCAGGTTCAACAAACTCAAAAGCTGTACGTGATGCTCTTAAAGCTACAAATGCTGAATATGTCACAGGAAAATTAAGCTTTGACGGCAAGCGTAACCCGGTTAAATCTGCTGTTATGGTTGAAATCGTGAAAGACAAGCAGGGCAAGCTTACAACGGTATATAAGACTACAGTTAATCCATAACCGTAATAAGTTTTATATCTGATAAAAGGCTGCCTTGAAAGTACTAAAAAAGTACAAGGCGGCCTTTTTTGTTTTGGTTGTTTTTACCTTTACTAAATACTTATAGAAAGGTAAAATACATAATATTTAAAAACTCGGAGGTCAATTTGAATACCGGGATCATGTTTTTACAACAGCTGATAAACGGGCTGTCTCTGGGTAGTATTTATGCCCTTATTGCTCTTGGTTATACAATGGTATATGGCATTGTAAAACTTATTAACTTTGCTCATGGTGACATCATGATGATAGGTGCGTATACAGCCTATTTTGTGCTCAAAGCATTCGGCACAAGTGTTACCGGAATGGCAGCTGCTTTTTTAATTTCAATGATTGTCTGCGGTCTGCTTTCACTTGTAATTGAACGTTTTGCGTATCGTCCATTACGGAATGCGCCTCGTTTAAATTCTTTAATTACAGCAATTGCTGTTGAACTTATTCTACAGAATGCAATGCGTGTAATTCCTTTTATCGGCCCTGATCCGAGATTATTCCCAACTTTTGCAATCAAAAATTTCAGTATTGGAACAGTTTCTATTTCAAATATTCAGTTAATTGTAATTGTATTAAGTGCAATATTGATGCTGGCTTTGAACTATATTGTAAATCATACAAAAACTGGAATGGCAATGCAGGCTGTTTCTTATGACCTTCAGGCTTCAAGCCTTATGGGAATAAGCGTAAACAGAACAATCGCGTTTACATTTGCACTTGGTTCGGTTCTTGCGGCTGCAGGCGGAATTTTGTATGCAATCGCTTATCCGCAGATTGATCCGCTGCTCGGCTATATGCCTGGATTAAAAGCATTTATTGCTGCGGTTTTAGGTGGAATCGGTTCTGTTCCTGGAGCAATGTTTGGTGGTGTTATTCTTGGGGTTGCAGAAACCTTAACAAAAGGTTTCCTTTCCTCTCAGTTTGCCGATGCAATTTCTTTTTCAATTTTGATTATTATTCTTTTGGTTAAGCCAACGGGAATTTTTGGCAAGAGTTCCCATGTAAAGGTTTAAGGAGTTTATGATGAAAAATAAGAATTTACGAAATATGCTTATTTTAGGAGCTTGTTCACTGATAGTAGTTTTTGCAGTCGGCATGCTCATAAACTTCGACATAATTGACGCTTATACCGCACAGATTCTTACTCTGGCAGGAATAAATGCCATAATGGCACTTTCAGTAAATATCATCTGCGGAATTACAGGACAGCTTTCCCTGGGCCAGGCAGGATTTATGGCAATAGGTGCATATTCTACTATTTTTATTGCCAACAGCGGAGTTCCGCTTCCTGTAAGTATCATACTGGCTGGAATTGTAACAGCGTTTTTCGGTTTCTTAATCGGATTTCCGACTTTAAAGCTTGAAGGCGATTATCTTGCAATTGTTACTTTGGGCTTTGGTGAAATTATCCGTGTAGTTTTTGTAAACTTAAAAAAGTATACAGGTGGCCCTAACGGAAAGCAGTTTCCTACAATTATGACTTTGAATCCTGCAATTGCCTACATGGTAATCATCGGGGTTCTGGTTCTGCTGATAATCTTGATTCAGAATTTTATCCGTTCAACTTACGGTCGTGCAATTCTTGCTGTTCGCGATGATGAAATTGCAGCAAATTCAAGTGGAATCAGTATTTTCCGCTATAAGATGATTGGTTTTGTAATTGCTTCGTTTGTTGCCGGTATCGGCGGTGCATTGTATGCTCCGTTTATCGGATTTATAAAGCCGGATATGGCTTCGTTCAACAAAAGTATTGATTATTTGATTTTTGTAGTTCTCGGTGGAATGGGTTCAACAACAGGTTCCATTCTTGCATCGTTTGTTCTTACTTCGCTGCAGGAATTCCTGCGCTTCCTGCAGAATTACCGCCTGTTGTTCTATCCTGTTATTTTAATGCTTGTTATGCATTTCCGTCCGCAGGGACTTTTGGGTACAAAAGAGTTTTCTTTTATTAAAACTTGGGAAGACTTCCCATGCTGGAAAGACAAAATTCTTGGAACTCTTAAAATCAAAAAAAGTGAAAAGAAAGGAGGTGCTGAATGAGCGAGGTAAAAACCGTATTAAAGGCTTCTGATATTTCAATTGTTTTTGGCGGTCTGCGCGCAGTAAGCAATTTTTCCTGTGAACTTAAAGCCAATGAACTTGTAGGCTTAATCGGACCTAATGGTGCCGGAAAAACTACAGTTTTCAATATGCTTAGCGGTGTTTATCGTCCTACAGAAGGTCAGATTTCTTTTTGGGACAGAAAAGACATGGTAAAAGTAATCAACAAAGCAAGTCCTGCAGCTCATAATAAAATTGGAATAGCCCGAACATTCCAGAATATCAGGCTCTTTTCTAAAATGACTGTTGCGGATAATGTTCGTGTAGCTCTTCACACAAGCAGGGTTGTAAACCCTTTTGACGTACTTCTCAGAACACCAAGGTTTTTTAAAGATGAAGAACGTATGACAGGTGAAGTTGAACAGCTTTTGGATTTATTCAAAATCCTTGATAAAAAAGATGAACTTGCAAAAAATCTGCCTTATGGTGAACAGCGCAAGCTTGAAATTGTGCGTGCTTTGGCTTCAAAACCTCAGCTTCTGCTGCTTGATGAACCGGCTGCCGGTATGAATCCTCAAGAAACAGAAGAACTTATGAGGCTTATTGCTTTTATACGTGAAAAATTTAACCTTACAATTCTGCTTATTGAACATGATATGCGCCTTGTAATGGGAATTTGCGAAAGAATTATTGTACTTGATTATGGAAGAATTATTGCAGAAGGAAAACCTGAAGAAATTCAATCTAATCCACAGGTAATCAAGGCTTATCTGGGTGAGGAGGCTGTGAATGCTTGAAGTAAAAAATCTTACTGTTTCTTATGGTGCAATAAAGGCTCTTCGTGGAATCAGTTTTGAAGTAAACGAAGGTGAAATTATCACTTTAATCGGTTCGAATGGTGCAGGCAAAACAACAACTCTTCATTCAATTTCGAATATTATTAAAAAACAGTCGGGAACGGTAACTTTTAACGGTGAAGATATTACAAATCTTGATGCCGATAAAATTGTCCGAAAAAATTTGATTCAGGTACCGGAAGGCCGCCGTATTTTTGCAAATCTTACTGTAAAAGATAATCTTGAACTTGGAGCCTATACGCGTAACGATAAAGCCGGAATAAAGGAAGACTTGGAAAAAGTTTACGAATTGTTCCCGAGAATGAAAGAACGCGTTAAGCAGATTGCAGGAACATTGAGCGGTGGAGAACTTCAGATGCTTGCAATGGGCAGAGCTTTAATGGCCCGACCGAAACTTCTTCTGCTTGATGAACCAAGTATGGGATTGGCTCCGATTCTTGTAGATGAAATTTTTTCGATCATTAAAAAGATTAACGAAACTGGAACGACAATTCTGCTTGTTGAACAGAATGCGTTTAAAGCTTTATCAATTGCAAACCGTGCGTATGTTCTTGAGACAGGCTCAATCGTAAAAGGCGGAGATGCATCAGAACTTGCAAAAGATCCGACGGTCAAAGAAGCATATCTGGGTGGTTAAAACTGTTGATTTGCTTATATCCGCATAAGAGTTATAATAGAGTGTAGAAAACAGTGTATTTGAAATAAAATACATAGAAAAATACCTATTTGGAGGAATTATGAGAGTAAAAGACGTGATGACACACAATCCTGTGTATATTTCTCCGGCAGCTTCTGTTATGGAAGCAAAAACTCTAATGACAAAACAGAATATCAGCAAACTGCCTGTTTTGGATAGTGGAAAAAAGCTTATTGGAATCATTACAAAAAATGATTTGAATCAGGCTGGTCCATCACAGGCAACTACGCTGGATATGTACGAAATCGGTTATCTTCTTTCAAAACTTACAGTTGAAAAAATTATGCATAAAAATGTAACGACAGTAAGTGAAGATGAAGTAATTGAGGAAGCCGCAAGAATTATGGTTGACAGCGGAATCGGTTGTCTTCCGGTAATGAAAGCCGACCTTATGGTAGGTATTATTACCGCAAGTGATCTTTTTAAAACTTTGATTGAATTGTTCGGCGTACGCCAGAAAGGTGTGCGTGCAACATTCCTTGTAGAAGATGTTCCGGGCAGCCTTGCAAAGCTTACAAAAACTATTGCGGATTTAGGCGGTAACATTATTTCACTGATTACATGGGAAGGCGAAGATCCGGCTCACAAACGTATTACGGTAAAAGCAAGCTGCATAACTTTGGAAAAAATGCAGGAAGTTACAAAAACCGTAAAAGGCGAGCTTCGCAATATAAGTGAAATTTAAGGCCCGGCAATATTTTTATGCAGGATTCAGCAGAAGCAATAATAAGTCAATTTCTCAGAACTTATCCATATCCTTTTACAATTGAAGCCTTGCGAGGTTTTATTGAAGAAAGTATTGGGAAAATCAGTTTTGCTGAATGTAAAGAATTTTTAACGGCTAATCCCTATGTATTTGAACTGCAGAAAGGTATTTTTTTAACGCGCGCCGGTGCTTTTACAAAGAAAAAGTTTTCAATAAAACCGACCGCAGAAGAAATTAAAAAAGGCATGTTTGTAATAGGTGACCGCTGTATTCCTTATGCAAATCCTGAAATTGTTTCTTCATCGCTTACTTTTTTGTTTGAAGGTAAACGGCTTTCAAAAAAAGTAAGTACATTTGACAGTTTTTCGGCAATGCAGTTTTATATGCTGTATGGCGAAGAATATGTAAGCCAATATATTGCTTCTGATCCTGCAAATGACGATATGAATCTTGTCCAGCTTGATTTTGAACTTCCGTTTAAAGTCAAGTTGACAGGTGTTTCGCTTGAACCTTTTATAAAAAAATATAACTTTCAATTTGGTGACAGGCTTTTATGTGAACTGCAGGATTGGGATTCCGGAGTGTTTTCTGTAGAACCGCTTATTCTTCACAATCATAAAAATCAGATAGAAGCAATAGACGTAAAACGCCAGGAATGGTTTGATCTGCTTGAAAAAATGCTTTTGCAGAGTTTTGAACTGTCTGGTCCCCGCAGCTCAATAGAAGAACAGATTGCAACAGCTACATTTGCATATCAGGATATGCTTTCAAAAGATTACTGCGGTTCTATCGAAGAGTTTTTGAAGCAAAGCAAAAAAATAGATTTTGAAAACTACGGAGTTGAATCACGGCTTTGGTATAAAGGTCAGGTTGTTCCGGCTGTAGGTATTTGGAACGAAAATGCAGGAGAGCCTGTTTCTCTTGTACCGGAAGAATGGTTCCCGAATTTCAGCCTTATTATTGATATTTTTATAAAAGACTGTCTGTATCAGCAAAAAAATGATTTCAGTGATTTTGAAGATTTTTTCAAGAAAATTCCTTTTGACCGCAAAGAAAAAAAACAGGCCAGAGATTTAGTTGAAGAAAGAAAAGCAATAATCCTTGAAGAATACAATTGGTTTGCAGATTTTGTTGTTGGGGCAGTACGCCACAGAGCACTTAATCTTTACAGAAAAGTTACCGATCTGCTTACCGATGTTGAATCTGAAAATTCAGATGCCCTTACAGGGTACCCGCAGCAGGAACTTGTAATTTTGATGCAGCTTTATGTTCATCTGGTAAAGATTTTTGAATCAGTTGAAAATCAAGTGCAATATGTAAATAATGAATCAGAAACAATAATGCTTTCTCTCGAAGGTATGGAATATAATTTTGAAGATATAAAACCGCTTATTTGTGCTGCAGGGCTTAAACAGCAGGGTAAAGGTTTTAAGGTAATAAAATAAAAAAAAGAGAGGTTATTTATGAACGAGAAAGGTATTTCAGCTGTGGCTCTGTCTATCCGCAGTCTGGCAATGGATGCAATACAGAAAGCAAAATCCGGACATCCTGGAATTGCGATGGGCGCGTCTGAACTTGCAGCACTGCTGTATGGCGAAATTATGAAGCACAATCCTGCAAATTCAAAATGGGCAGACCGCGATAGATTTGTTCTTTCTGCAGGTCACGGTTCAATGCTGCTTTATTCAATTCTTCATTTGGCGGGATATAAAGTTTCAATTGATGATATAAAAACTTTCCGACAGATTGGTTCAAAATGTGCTGGTCATCCTGAATATGGCCTTACAGACGGAGTTGAATGTACAACAGGTCCGCTTGGTCAGGGTGTTTCTATGGCTGTAGGTATGGCAATTGCCGAAACAATGCTTGCTGCGCGCTATAACACTGCAAAACACACAGTTGTAGATCACTATACATATTCTTTGGTTGGCGAAGGATGTTTGCAGGAAGGTGTTTCTTCTGAAGCATGTAGCCTTGCAGGCCATTTGAAGTTAGGAAAACTGATTGTTTTTTATGATGAAAACAGAATAAGTATCGACGGATGCACAGACATTGCCTTTACCGATGATATTCAGAAACGCTACGAAGCTTATGGCTGGCAGGTACTTAAAGGTTCAATGTATGATATTAAGCAGATTGTTGAACTTACAGAAAAAGCAAAAGCCTGCAAAGATAAGCCTACATTGATTATGCTTAAATCAATAATCGGAAAAGGTGCTCCAAATCAAGGTACTGCCGGAGTTCACGGTGCACCTCTTGGTGAAGAAGGAATTGTAGCTGCAAAGAAAAACCTCGGTTTGCCGGTTGATAAACAGTTCTACGTTGTTCCAGAAGCTTACGAATATTTTGCTTCTAAAAAAGCTGATTTTGCAAAGGCTGAAGAAAACTGGAAAAAGGTTTTCGAAGAATGGTCAAAAGAAAATCCTGAACTTAGAAAAGAATGGGATGCTGATTTTGCAGGCCTGCCAACTGGTAAAGCTGATGAACCTGTTTACAAAATCGGTGATAAAGATGCAACCCGCAATGTAAACCAGAAAATGCTTAATGTAATGGTTCAGCGTTACAAGAGCCTTGTTGGCGGTTCTGCTGATCTCACAGGTTCAAACAAAACAAAACTTGAAAATGCAGACGGTACTTATTCAGCAGAAAACCGCAAGGGCCGTTACCTTGAATACGGTATCCGTGAATTTGCAATGTCTGCCGTATGCTGTGGTATTACATTACACGGCGGATTAAGAGCATTTGGTGCAACATTCTTAGTATTTGTTGACTATTTGCGCGGTTCTTTGCGACTTGCAGCTTTGCAGAAAATCAATCCAATTTACATTCTTACACATGATTCAATTTACGTTGGCGAAGATGGTCCTACACATCAACCGGTTGAAACTTTTGCAGGTCTTAGAGCAATTCCTAACGTTCAGTTTTTGCGACCGGGCGATCCGGAAGAAACTGTTGTTGCCTGGGAAATGGCAATGGAAAGCAAAGATCATCCTGTTTGTATGGCGTTTACAAGACAGAATCTTGCTGTTTACGAAAAAGCAGATAAAGACTGGCGCAATACAGCAAGAAAAGGTGCCTATGTTGTACTTGAAGGTGCTGCAACTCCTGATATTACAATTCTTGCAACAGGTTCAGAAGTTAACATGTCTTTGGACGCTGCAAAACTTGTTCCGAATAAAAAAATCCGTGTTGTTTCTGTAACAGATTTAACATTGTTCGGAAAGCAGGATAAGTCATTCCAGGATAAGATTATTGGTGGTGCAAAACGTGTTGTAACGGCAGAAGCTGGAATCAGCATGGGCTGGGACCGCTATGCAACAAGCCATGAAGATATTTTCTGTATCGACAGATTCGGTGAATCAGGTCCTGCAGAAAAAGTTGCAGAATATCTTGGATTTACAGCAGAAAAACTTGCTGAACTTCTTAAGAAGTAAAGTAATAAGTAAAAACAGAAACCGCCGGCTTTGCCGGCGGAAAACAGTATATAAAAAGATTTCCGATAGTTTATTTGTGTTTTGCTTTTACGGCACAAACTGCTGCAAGCACTATTCCGAATGTTATCATAAGCATGCATAAAATCTGTCCGGTAGAAAGATTAAGCAATGAAGTGTTTAAATAAATCGGAGCATCGGAAGCCTTTGCTATTCTGTAGCCTATATCGTTGTCCGGTTCACGGAAATATTCGATGAAGAACCGGAAAAATCCGTAACCTATTATGTAAACGGAAGTTAAAAATCCATCAAACGGCTTTTTTTTGCGCAGCAACCAGATTATAAGCCAAAGAACAATTCCTTCAAAAAAAGCTTCGTAAAGTTGACTTGGATGGCGCGGAAGATTTACAAGGTTCTGCAATGAATTAACATCCATTCCACAGTTCTTTGCAAAGACCGTAACCCATTCCAGTGATTTTGAAAACTTCTGTGCGGTGGGGAAAATCATTCCCCACGGTACTGTAGTAATTCTTCCATAAAGTTCTGCATTAAAAAAATTACCTAAGCGACCAAATGTGTATCCAAGCGGAAGTGCACAGGCCATCGCATCAACCCATTTCATCAAAGGCTTTTTTTTAAGTTTGCACCAGAAAAGCATCCCTAAAAAACCGCCGATAAATCCGCCGTGATACGACATTCCTGTAAGTCCGGTAAAATGTCCGTCACTGCTGAACGGCCAGAAAATAAGATATGGTTTGTGCCAGTAAAGTTTGCTTGTATCGTAAACCAGTGCAGAAAAAACTCTTGCACCAACCAATAGAAAAATAATTCCTGTTGAAATAAAACTGAAAATATCGTCTTCTGTGCAGGTAAAGTCCGGTGTATTCAAAGCGCCTTCGTTCATTACTCTTTTTAAAAGAATAAATGCAATGGAAAAGGCGACAATATACATAAGTCCGTACCAGCGCACTATTCCCAAGACAGGCACGCCGGGCAGAATTTCAGGATGAATCCACGAAGGGTAGGAAATAAAAAGCAAGTTCATTTTAAACTTTGAATCCCTGATTAGCAGCTTTTAAAAGTTTTGATTTTAAAAGCAGGTTTTCTTTTTTTACCTGTGTAAGTTCATACTGAATTGTTTTTATCATTTCGGATAATTCGCCTGTAGAGAAAGTTCCGCTGCCAACCAGATCCTGAAGGCTTGCCATTTTTAATGCGTAGTCTTCTTCTGCTTCTTCGGTTATTACGTCAAAAGATGCGGCCGAATCTGCCTCAATATCCGAAGCTATTCCCAAATCATAATTTTGAGTTTCACAGGCAATTATTTTTTCTGCAATGCGGTAAATTCCCTGAGAAATTATGCTTTTAGGTTTGTAGACAATAACAGGCAGACGCGATGCAAGAGCTTTATCCTGATAAGCATCGCGATACATAACGCCCATGTATTCAACATTCAGACCAAGATACTGGTTGCATGAACGGCGGATTTTAAGAGCTTTGTCGGTATCTTTTGGATCGTCAATCATATTTATGATAAGACGCGGGCAGAACTTTTGAAGCCGTTCTTTAAGAACATTTGTTGTTTCAGGACTTACTTTTTCCAATTCTTCAATAAGCTTTGGAATATATAATCTCTGCATTGAATGCGATGTTTTTTTAAGGTTTTTAAGCCAGGTTTTGCCTTTCGGATCATCTTTAAAAGTTGTGCTTATAAGTTTGAACACTGCATTTTTCATGAACAGATATGCGTTCAATGTTGAAGTTACAGTTGGTGCAGAAACTATAATTCCCTGAGAAGAAAGAAGGAACATTTCAAGAATAATAGAATGAGTTCCGGCTCCTAAGTCCAAAATAACATAGTCTGCGTCGATGTTCTGAAGTTTCTGAACAAGTTTTTTCTTTCGTTCAGGAGAAAGTGCAGAAAGCCCTGGAATTTCACTGTCGCCGGCTATGAAATCAACATTTTCATAATCAGTGATAGTAACAATATCTTCAAAATCAGTGTTATCTGCAATCCAAGTTCCTATTCCAGTTTTTGGTGAACTCTGGCCAAGAACTAAATGAAGGTTAGACGCGCCTAAATCAAGGTCAACAAGAACTACTTTTTTTCCTGCCTGTCCCAACGCAATAGCTAAATTTGCAGACAAAAGGCTTTTTCCAACACCGCCTTTTCCACTTGCAACAGGTATAATTTGCATATAATAAGTATAGCATAACAAGTGCTTATGGGCAAACGCATTATGAATGAAACTTCTTGCTATATGTACGTTTGCCTGCGTGCATTACCTTGACAAATCCTTAACTGAAATTAAAATGTCAATATGAATAAAAAATCATTGCACCGTCTGTTTGTCAGCGTTTGTTTTTATCTTTCATTTTTTTTGGTTTCTCAGTGTTTTGCACAGTCTTCTTCAGCTTCTGCAAACGAAGCAAAGGAAAAAGAATCTGTTCAATATTATACAAGAATAGTCAGCAGCGTATTAGATTTTGCCAATAAATATTATGTAGATGAAATTGACCCCAAACTTCTGTATGAAGGTGCAATGAAAGGCATGATGGATGCGTTAGGTGATCCTCACACGATGTATATGGATGAAGATACATTTAAGGATTTAACGTACACGACTTCAGGCAGTTTTGGCGGTGTAGGTCTTACAATTACAAAAAATCCAATAAACACCCCGGAAAAACCGGCTTATGTAGAAGTTATGTCTCCAATGGAAAACATGCCCGGGGCTATTGCCGGTGTTCAGTCAGGAGACTTTATTGTAGAAATTGACGGAGTTTCAACTCCGGAACTTACGATGAACGAAGCATTAAACAAACTGCGCGGTAAGGTTGGAACCCCTGTAGAAGTTACATTTTTGCGCGGAAAGAACCTGAGGTTTACAAGAACATTAATCCGAACATTGATTGAACTTCCTACTGTAAAATCTGCAATGATTGATAAAATCGGCTATATAAAAATAATAGAATTTACCCCGGAAACAGGAAAACGTTTTCAGGAAGCTCTTTCAGATTTTAAGAAAAATAATTTTACAGGTCTTATAATTGATTTACGAAACAATCCGGGCGGTCTTTTAACGGCGGCTATTGAAGTTGCAGACAAATTCATTGATTCTGGTGTTATTGTTTCAACAAAAAGCAGAATACCTTCTCAAAATGCAGAACACAAGGCTAGCTGGATAAAAACCACAATGCCTAAAAACATTCCTGTTGTTGTAATAGTAAACAAGGGTTCTGCAAGTGCGTCAGAAATTCTTTCCGGCGCATTAAAAGATTATCACCTTGCTTACATCATCGGGCAGAATACTTACGGAAAGGGTTCTGTTCAGCAGATGATACCGCTCAGCGAAACAGATGGTTTTAAATTGACCATTGCCCGCTATTATTCTCCGTCAGATTCAAATATTGACAAAGTTGGAATTCCGCCGGATCTGGAAGTCCTGTATCCTCAATTTACAGAAGAACAGGAAAGGAATTTTGCAAAATTAATGGAAGATGATGCTATTACCAAGTATGTCGAAGCTCATCCTGATATGACAGAAAAGGATATAGCCGCTGCTGCAGAAGAGTTAAATAAAATCTATCCTATTGATTTAAGAACGCTGCGCCGTTTTATACGCGTGGAAGTTAATCACAAAAAACTGAATGTGTCTGAAGTATATGATTTGGATTACGATATCCAGCTTACAAAGGCGCTGGAAATAATAAAGACAGAAGATTTTTCTAAGTTGCTTAAAAGTACAAAAACTTTAAAGGAGCTGGAACTTGAACGTAACGAAAAGGAAGAAAAGAAAGCAGAATAATGAGGCAGTTTATAGCTGAAACTTTTCCAGATAACCGCGGAATTTTAAATGTAGGTGGAAAAGACTACAGATATTTCCGGCAGGTGTTACGCGTAAAAAGTGGTGATATGATTGCGGTCCGCCTGCCGGACAGCAGCCTGCAGAATATGACCGTTTGTCTGGTTGACGAAAAAGCCAGAATGCTTCAGCTGCAGATATGTGCTTCAAAAGAAACTATTACCCGTGGAACGCAGGCTGCTGACCTTTCGGGTATAAAAGCGAACTACTGGCTTTTTCAGTTTGTCGCAAAGCCTGCTAAAATGGATGTAATTATCCGGCAGGCGGTTGAATGCGGAGTTTCGAGGATTGTTCCGATAATCGGTGATTATTCTCAGAAAGAAAACTGCCGTAACAGCCCTGCAAGGCGGGAGCGTATTGACAGAATTATAAAGGAAGCACGTCAGCAAAGCGGTTCTCCATATGAAACAATATGTACGGAGCCTGTTTTGCTAAAAGATGCAGCGGCTATGTGGAAAGAACAGAATTATTCAGATGCGCTGCAGGTTGTACTTTATGAACGCACAGAAGATACCGTAGAATTGAATTCTTTGGTTTCTGATGATAAACGGGTGGAAAATATAGGAATTGCTGTGGGGTGCGAAGGCGGAATAAGCCCGGCAGAAATAGCAGTTCTTAAAGAGAACGGCTTTTTGCCTGTTCATTTTGAAACAAATATTTTGCGTTGCGAAACTGCGGCCTTATATGGGATTGCGGCAATGCAGACGCTTATTTTAGGAAAAAAGTAAATGGCTGTACAAAGAATCGAAATTTTGGGTGTACCTGTTGATGTCTGCCGCATTGAAGATTTAGAATCAGAAATTCTTGAGCTTCTGGCAAAACCGGGAACAAAGCAGATTATTTTTCTTTCAATCTGGGATCTTTTAAAGGCACGTGGACATAACGCCTATTCTGAATGTGTTAAAAATGCCGATTTAGTTCTGCCGGTTTCAAAAAGTATTTTACGTGCTGCTAAATTTTTGCGTCTTCCGGTTCCGTCCCGTTACAATCCTTTTTATGCAATGATAAATTTGCTTTCAATTCTAGAATTTCATTATAAATCGCTTTATCTGCTTGGCGGTTATAAAAAACAGCTTCAGGTTGCCGAAAAAAACATACATTCAACATATCCTAAGCTGCAGATTGTCGGCCGCTATGTAGGAAAATTTCCTTCGGAAGTTGAAAAAGATGTTATAGAAGCAATTTTTAAGGCTTCGCCTTCTCTTGTTCTTCTTTCAAGCGGAATAAAAGAAAAAGATGTCTGGTCGTACCGCCGAAGAAATCAGTTTTCATCAAGCATATTTTTATACTACAAAGACGCAATCGGAATTCTCTCAAAGCGTGTAAAGCGTGTGGATGACAAAACTTTTGATAAAGGATTGGAAATTATTCCTGAAATTCTTCACAATCCGTTTAAATTGTTTCTTGCAATTCCGTATCTTTGGTTTACAATACTCTTGGTTTGGGCGCGGCTAAAGCAGAAAAAATAATGTTTGAAAAAGTTGCCTGATGATTCCATCTATTATGCTCCCTGACAGAATTTATGTCTTTACAGAGCGTACGGAAATTATAGACTTTTTTAAAGAACAGCAGTTTTTGGGAATAGAAGTTTTATATTATAAAAAGTTTGCACTTCACCAGGAAAAAATAAGAGCAGCGTTTGATAATTCCTTTTTTATTGACCCTAAGTCCACAGATTTAGAAAATCCGTCTTCAGATTTTCTGCATGAAAAGTATTCAAGCGAAAAAATGCATTTTATAATGCCGCAGGAAGAAGTTCTTGCTTTTTTAAAGTTGACCGGGTTGTCCGAACCCGTGGTAATTCCTGTGCCGTGTGACAGGGAAGTTTTTAAGCGCAGTAAAAAGAAAACGTTTCCGTCGGGCTTTGTCTGTTCTGCGGATGAAAAAGAAATAAGTTTGCTTTCCGATATAGCCGGAAGTTCAGACTGTATGAAGCTTTTAAAATCTAAATTGATTTTAGCTTCGAGGACTGAACTTCCGGTTTTGCTTTTAGGGGAAACAGGTACTGGAAAAAGTTTTGCATCATCTTTTATTCATAAACTTTCTGTACGCGGAAAAAAGTGTTTTAACGAACTTGATCTTGGTACTCTTTCAGAATCTCTTGCAGACACGGAATTATTCGGTTCTGCTTACGGGGCATTTACAGGTGCGGTGAATAGAAAAGGCCTGCTTTTGGAATCTGATGGCGGCACACTGTTTCTTGATGAAATTGCAAATGCTTCGCTCTCAATACAGATAAAACTTCTGCGTTTTGTTGAAACAGGAAAAATCCGTGCAGTTGGAAGTAATAAAGAACAGTCTGTAAGTACAAGGCTTATTTTTGCAACAAATGCAGATCTTAGTCATCTTGTAAAAGAAAAACTGTTTAGGGCAGATTTGTATAACAGAATAAATGTGTTTACGATTGAATTTGAACCTCTTCGGAATCATCCTGAAGATATAAAAGAAATAACTGAAAAACTGCTTTCAGAAAAATCATGTACGATTACTAAAAGTGCGCTTTCTGTTTTGGAATCTCATTCGTGGCCTGGAAATATCCGCGAACTTAAAAACTGTCTTTACCGGGCAGCTCTTGTATGTCGTAATAAATGCATAACAGAAAGTGATATAAGTTTTAATCAGCAGGTTTTTCCGCAGAATTTTTAAGTGAAAGGCCAGCTGCTTTTGTAAATATTTTTTCAATATATTTGGCTTCACTTTCAGATACTGCCGAACGCGATAGAATTGAACGCCAGAAATTTTCCATGTCCTTTCGTCCTGTAATACTGAAAAATCCTATTCGCTGCAGATTGTCTGTAATTATTTTCACAGTTGAATCGATTCTTGAAACAGGCAGCGGTGTATATCCGTGTTCGTTTCTGCTGTTTTCCCTAAAAAAATGATAGCACATTATCTGCACTGCATGTGAAAGATTCAGCGAAGGAAAAGCATCGCAGGAAGGAATTGTTACGCCAACTGTGCATTCAGCCAGTTCTTCATCAGTAAGACCTGTTCTTTCATTGCCAAAAACAATTGCAACATTGCCACCTGCTGTTTTTTCACTTCCAGTTATATCTGAAGCTTTTTGTGCAAATTCTTCCGGAAAGAACAATTTGCCTTTGCGCTTTTTGCCGCGTCGCCTTGTTGTTCCTGCAGCAATTGTACAGTCTGCTACAGCTTCTGTTACTGTGTCAAAAAAAACGGCGGATTCCCAGATATCTACGGCATGAATCGCAAGTATGCGCACCCGTTCTTCATCATAATCCTGTTTTTTTCCGACGATACGAAGGTTATGTATATTGTTGTTTGCCATTGCCCGGCAGGCAGCACCGATATTACGGCTTTCTTCCGGGTGGGCAAGCACAATGTAGACTTTGTTCAAATTCATGGAAGGAAGTATACATTTTTTTGTTGTGTTGCGCTATAATAGCTTTATGGGCATTTTTTCAGGAAAACGCGCAGTTGTTCTTGGGGGTTCCGGCGGAATCGGCCGTGCCTTGGCTAAGAAACTTGCTCTTTCAGGAGCTTGCCTTACAGTTCATGGTGGACATGATACAGAAGAATTTGATTCCTTTATTAAGGAATTAAATTCAATTTCTACTTATGATGCTGACGGTAAAGATTCTGAAAAAAAAGTTACAAAAAGTGTTATAAAATTTGATTCAGAAAATTTCAGACAAACATGTTTGTTGCAGCTAAAACTTTTATTGGAAAATGCCGATATAGTATGTATATGTTTCGGTCCATTTATCCAAAAAACGCTTGCAGAAACATCTTTGGATGATTGGGAAGAAATGGCATTGCTTGACTATGCACTTCCGGGCTTTTGTATAAGCAGTTCATTGCCTTATATGCTGAAGAAAAAATGGGGACGTTTTCTCCTTTTTGGCGGAACACGCACATTCAGCATAAACGGTTACAGAACAAATCCTGCGTATGCGGGTGCAAAAACAGGTGTTTGTTCACTTGTGCGTTCTGTAGCAGCAGGTTATGCAGATTCTGGAATTACATGTAATGCAGTTCTGCCGGGATTTACGCAGACAGAATATCTTTCTGAAGAAATTGCTGAAAGCCTGCGTAAAAAAATGCCTTCCGGACAGTTGATTTCTGCCGAAACAATTGCAGAAAGCGGTATGTTTTTATTACAGTCGCCAGAAATAAACGGAGCGTTGCTGAATATTGACGGCGGTTGGGATGGCGGTCATAATATAAAGACATGCTAAGTTATTTGTACTAAGATTTGACATATTGAATTTTTTTAGTTATCATAAATTGTAGTGATTAGTTTATGATAATCAGTTTAGGTATATAGGGTAGTAGGTATGATAAATAATAATCTGGTTCCTGGCTTTAATGATGAGAGAGATGACAGCCTTAAGATTTCGCTTGAAAAAGTGGCGGAAGTTCCAAATTGTTTGACTATTTATTTGAATGGTTACATAGATACCTATAATTCGACCTTC
>Ga0129306_1002163_pt1 | contig 18511 bp, 29 predicted proteins | sample P827metagenome_FD_94438 | JGI IMG/M metagenome (GOLD analysis project Ga0129306, IMG submission 94438) | Capybara group fecal microbial communities from Wisconsin, USA - P827 metagenome | ecosystem: Host-associated > Mammals > Digestive system > Large intestine > Fecal | place: USA: Wisconsin... | reverse complement strand
TACGTTTCTGCCCTTGCCCCTGATATATACCCATGATGTGGGATAATTAGGCAGAGTAAGCTGAATTATTCGGTGCGAGGCAACCGAAAATTCTTCACACAAACTGAGGATGCCTCTTATTTTCTTATATATTTTTCATCTGATTTATATTCATCACTAACAAAGCGTTCCACTGTCATGTGAAGATCGTACTTATCTCGTAGCTCCGCAAGTTGTTTCATCATTGGAGATGCATGATGTGCATCTATAGCTTCCTGATCAGACCAGGAATCAATGAGCAACACAGTTTCAGGATCGTTAAATGGTTGAAAATATTCATAACGAAGATTGCCCTTCTCAGCTCGAATAGCATCGGCGATTCCAGATGATTCCATCTCTTCAGCAAATGCGCGGGCATTTCCATTTATTCCCTTATAGTACAAATTTACTGTTATCATACAACCTCCTTGATTGGTTACCCTTAAGCGTATTATTCGGTAGCTTTATTTTAGCCCTACAAACAACAATTTCTGCTTATTTTACTTATTTGTGTTTTCTTTTCGCGGCGCAGTTGAATTTTTTTAGTCCCCTCAGCAACACTACTAGGCTTTACGCTTGCTTTTTGTTGTTTTTTCTCCGCTTTGCAAGATTATTTCAGCCTATCCAGCAACATTTTCCATCAATTTCATAGGTTTGTGTTGCTTTTTATCATCAATAGCTCGGTCTCAAAACTTCTATGCAATTTATGGCCCCCCTTTGACTATATCTTGGTTGCCTCTTCGCACGACTAATCACATGCGTAGAATTCAATCATCACTAGTTCGTCACCCTTTTTTAGAACCCTGAAAATATCATTTACATTTTCCCTTGAAATAACATCGTCTTTATCAAATGGTCTGTAATATGCATCTGCATCGTTGATAATATTCATGAGGCTAACAGAGATTTCATCTTTAATATGCCACAGATCATTTATCATATTGAAATCAGCTGATCTATCTGTTATTTCGGTGGGATTCACGGAAGTTTCTCCTATATCCGCTTCCAACTTCACAAACAGTTGTTCTAGAGAATTGATATCAGTAATCCTAAATTTCAAATCTTCTACACTCAAAAAATAAGAAGCACCGTATGCGATATATTCATCTCTATTTACTTCTTTTTCAATCTCCTTAAGTAATTCAAAAATCACAAATCTTCCTCCTGCTCAAATAATTAGAGCCAGTCTACTTTCCAAATATAACATATATTTAGAACTCAGAACAATAAAAAAGGCGTCCATGATTTTACTCATAGACTCCTTGTCAATAGTTTTATTTTATATGCTACAGAACAACTTCATTCTTCTTTGAATCATTATTTTTTGTCTTAATCATTTTTCTATAACTGATTAAAGAACTAACCATATAATATACAGCAAGAAATGTATCAACTCCGAGTAAAAATATAACACTCTTCTTACTTGGATCAAAACTGATACCATTCATTATTGCCACGAAGCTCCAGCATACTGCACAGAATACATTAAGACTAAATATTCCTTTAGGTGTCTTGCACTTCTCTTCAAAGGTCATCTTCTTTTCATTGTTTACTGTCATTGTATTTGTCATTGTTATATCCTCCATCGATTTAATATATTTCTGCGATTTGTTCGCGTTTATTTATTTGATGATTGAATGATACAACAACAAATATTCTTATGTGGCAATTCTGTTGTGAGTGGATATAATATTGATGTAAATGGAAAACTATAGATTATCCATATAAGCTGTAAAAAAAATGAAAGGGTTACTTATAAATGAAAGTTTATGTACTTTGGCATGTTTATGAACTCACTGACGATTTCGGAAAACATGATGAAGAAAAGTTAATCGGAATATATTCAACGGAAGAAAAAGCAAGAAATGCAATTCAAAGTCATAAAGACTTGGAGGGTTTTAAAGATCTGCCACTTGAATGTTTCGAGATACATGAATATGAAGTAGATAGATCCAGCTGGAATGACGGATTCACAACAGTTTGTTATTGAATAAACGCGAATTAGCCTCTCCGTTGTTTTCGAGAAATTATTATTGCTATTATTATCATTCCTAAACCAAATAGTATCGAAAGAAGAAGATCCAATAAGAGAATATGATAAGGTTCCTCTCCTGCGTACGCATTCCTTGGATTAGAAGGATTATAATGCACCTCAATATGATCTCCGGGATAATGTATTTGGGAATCTTTCCCCTTTACTCTATATGAAACACCATCAACAGAATAACTAGCACCTACACGTCCCACATACAGATACGAATTTTTTCCAAATGCCGGATACGTATATACTTCTCCTGTTGTAACAGCTACACATTCTTCTTTGTTTTTTGAATTAATTACACCACTTATGTAGTTATAACTTTGTATAACTATTAGTAATATAGCGATTGTAATCCAAACAATTCTAAAATATATGTTCCCCCGTATTAATTTAACCCAATCAATTTTTCCATCACTATAATACTTACTTTTCATAGCTGGTCTCCACAACCTCTGTAGATAATCTCAATATCTCCGTCTACAAAACCAATTCCAACGCCTTGATATTTTTTTATTTTTTCTGAATAGGTACTTTCAGAAAGATATTTATTGACATTTTCTATTGCTGTCTCAAGTGCCTTTTCCCAGCCACCCTCTTCAGTCCAATAATATAAATCCTCGCCGGAAGTATAGGTATCGTAACAAGCCCAATCATCTTCATCAAACTTCTCAGTTCCAATTATCTGAATAGAATAAGTATCTTGATCGGACTCTTCATAAAGATTAAAGTTAATAGCTATAGTTTCGTTTGGGAATTCATTTTCAAAAACAGAATCAGCCCATGTTGAAAAATCAGAATAATTAAACATTTTTACCTCCACTTAAAACCCTTTTGTAAAAATACTATAAGTCATTATGATAGCCAAGAATATCCCAGCAATTAAACACATTCCACCAGCCATAAAACTAAGGATTCCCTTTTCAGATTCATTGTTCTTTATAACTATATTCATTTGAAAATCATCAGGTAAAAAACATACCTTTACAGCATCACCCTGCTTATAATACTTTGCAAAATTATACCTTGTTTTCTTTTTATATTTCTTACCTTCGTATTCAAATTCAACTTCCACATATTCTGTAGAATGCGGACCCTGACCAGGATATTTAACACTGGATACGATCCCATCCACTTCAATATGGCTCTCATGATTAATTGGCATGTAATATGTACGATAAGTTTTTAAAATTGTTTTTATACCTAAAACTATGATTAATATATTTGCCAAGTATGTTAAAGATAATGGAATTAATATAGCTACTGTTTCCATAATTTTCCTTCGTATTTACGTCATTGGATTGAGTAAAATTGAAATTTAACTAGTGAAGGAACCATCACGTCAAAAATTCACGATTCAGAGTTTCATCAAAAAATTTGCATCGTATGATTCTTTCGCCTCCATACTTTCTTTGAAAAAACTCTCGGTCAAGATTCTCTTTGAACTCGATAAACGAACCGCACCAGTTTTCAACATCATTTTGCTCCCGGAAACAGCCAACCGAACATATCTTGCTGTCCAAAAGATTCTCCAGATCCTGACGAAATTCTCTCATATCATTTATTTCATCTGTATAGTAATGTCCGTGCCAATCCCCAAAATAAATCGTATATTCGTCAGCAAGATCAAGTATCAGTTTAGTATCTCCATGAAAAACTTCAATATATGTAAAATACTTTTCTTTCTGAATATCAAAGCCCTCTTTAATCTGACTTGCAAGACCACGCCTGTCAATGATTTCTCTGATTTCTTCTATTGTTACAACGGTATTATTTCTATATTTCATTTATCTGATTTTACTCCTTAGCATGATCCTGATTTCCTGTATCAAGGACATCAAAGCCTGCCATAAGCACAAAACATCTTTTCTTTCCTTCCTTCTAACATACAGAATCAAATGAAAGACTTGGTTCTAGCGTGCTATATTCAACAGTTATAATGATATCAAAATCGATAATAGCTTCTGGGTCTTCCATAGCATCAACGCCAATAAATATTTCTACGTGGTCATCATATATAGCTACGCCTCGAACATACCATTTTGCTTTTAAATACTCTAAACTAAATTCTTTCTTTAAACTTTCTTCACTATAATCTTTAAAGAACTCAATAAAGTCGTTATATATTTCGTCATAATATGCTTCCATTATTTGATCATCATTTCTATAGATCTTCTCAAGAGAAGCAAGGACATAATCTAAATTATCTTCATCCACAAGAAACTCATATATGTCATAAGTTGCATTCTTCTTGCCGAAAGAGTTTTTATCAAATCCACTAACTACATCAATATAATAAGGTTTTTCAGAACCCGAAGTCTTTATCAGAATTCCATTTCCAAAATAAGAGTTTTCAATCTCAACGCCAGATAAATCTTCGTTTTTATAATTCAGATGTTTAATAGATTTTAGGTGTTTTATTCTCGCATCAATCTGTTTCTTTTTTTCTTTTTGTTCTTCTGTTAAACCAGAATTTTCTTTATTAAATAAGTTGCTGAAAAATGACATAATAAAACTCCTTTTTACATTCCCGCACTAAAATACAACATGCGCTTATTCTATCATAATTCCAAATGAAATCAAAAAAAACGCTTCAAGCAACATTTTTGAGCTCTTTCGCTTATTTTTGTTGTCTTTTCTCCTTCTCAGAGACATTTTTCAAACCCTTTAACAACAATTTTTTCATTTTGGGTATATTTTTGTTGCCTTTCCCCTTCTCAAAAGCATTATTTCAGCCATCCTAGCAACAATTTTCTGATATTTCATCCATTTGTGTTGTTTTCAATCATAGAACTAAATCTATTTTTCACATCAACCCTAACTTGCTTTTTTCATCAACTTAAACCTGACAAAAAATCTTCTAGGTAGTCAACAGATTATGCTAGAATTAACACATATAAATTATATAGCTAATTACGCTATGAATCATATTGATAATTAGTTTTAGAATCACACAGATAATTTGATTATTATTTTTTGATTAAAGATTTGATTGAGGATTTGATTGAGGGATAGATTTATTATGATGATTGTAATTGCGGTGCTTCCAGTCATACCGATTATAATGGGAATAATAGTTGGGTACATGCTCGACAGGAAGTATTATGATTGGATGTATGAAAAATGTAAAAAATGGTATTCCCATATGCCGTTTTCTGAGTTCAGCGAAGTTGTTTATAATGTAAAAGCAAGAGCGCATCGAATGCTTTTTATACCACCAATGATTTTGGGATTACTCGTTGGTATAGCGATAGCTTGGTTCATAATGAGTTATGTACGACTATAGATTGAAATTTGTCGAGGAATATAAATGCTACACTACTTCCTTATATTTTTAATATATGCGGGATTTCTTGGAGTAGTTTTTGACTTGAAGAATGGTTATAGAGCTGACAAGAACACAGTGGACTGGCCACCTGCAGTTCTCTTTGGTGGCTTGTATTTCATTTTGCTCACAGTACTATATGAAAAGTTTCTTGTTTATATTCTGCTGAACATGGTTAATAGTCATGGCACCTTCCTGGTTTTCTCAACCATAGGAAGCGGGATGTACATGGTACTTTTTTCATTTGGGACACTTGCACTCAGCAAGTTCACCATGTGCAAAAAACCTGATCTGTGGACATACATTGTATTTGCAATCGGGCTTTTTATAAACGTCACACTGATGTTTAGAGTTGCCACTCTCAACTACACAGAAATGGTTAAAAAATTTGGCGATGCAGTATTTGAAGATTTCTACATCACACTTTCTGAGACTGCAAGAACTGACACTGCTAATAGACTGCTGAACCTTAAGTGGATCGTCATGTGTATTCCGAGTGTGTTTTATATAATTCAAATTTCGAAAGACCTGAAAGAGGACTAATTTTAGTATTCTGATTTAATCTTCCTTCATTGCTGCTCTGATCCTGCTAAGAGATTCCGGTGTGATACCAAGATAAGTTGCTATATGTCTCTGAGGTACCCTCTCACTGAGATTAGGATATAGCTTTTTAAAATGTATGTATCTTTCGGTTGCATTTTCTACAAGGAAGCCATTCTCCCTGTATATCTTATATCTCATGGCGCTTTCTAAAAGATAAATCCAAATATCTTTAAACGAATCATTTTCTTTGATCATCTTTTTTATAGCCGCCGTCTCGCAGATCATGATGGTTGTTTCTTCGAGCGTTTCCCACATACAGTTTCTTTCTGTATAGCCAAAAAAGCCCTCATCCATAAACATGACACCTTCCGAAGCAAAACCTCTTGTAATGTCATTTCCGTCATTATCTATGTAATATGAACGCGCCACTCCTGATAGGATAAGCCCTGCGTAGGTTGTGTCATCTCCAATAGAGGCAAGTATCTCCCCTTTCTTTACCACTCTGAAACTGGCAAGACTCACTATATCACCGACCAGTTCTTCGCTTACATCAATTTTATATTCTTCTGCAAATATCATCAGCTGTTTTACAAAATAATCTTTATCCATAGGAACGCCTCCTTAATGGCTGCCCATAACAATGATGTATATAATACTAATTAAATTCACTCCACCATGTATAATCATAGGCACTATCATGTGTTTTCTTTTCTGATAACCAAAGATACATACAAGTCCAAGCACAAAGGAATATCCAAAATTATACCAGTCAAGTAACCCAAAGAGCATATTGAATAGCAAAAGTGCCGTAATCTCTCCAAATACTGACCCACAGAATTTTTTCGCGAATCCCCTGTAATATATTTCCTTGCAAATTCCACTCACAAAGACCAGTGCAATTACATAAAGAACGGTTATTCCTACTCCCATCTTTTCATCTTCTACAAAAGCAAGTTCTGTGCGGCCTTTATATATAGGCAAAGAAAGAAGACTTAACAGGCTGGCTGCAATTGCGAGTATCACACCCCAAAGAATATCACCGCCAAGAGTCTTTCTTTCGAATATTTCCTTTTTAAGACTGATTCCATTTGCTTTATAAAGAAGCAGCGCACTTGGAAAAAGGACAAGATTTGCAAATATAAATGTAAAAGCAAATATCCATCTATTAGCCTGTACATAACTAGCTATATCAAGCAGATTCATTCCCGGCTTATAGAACCTAAGCGCATTTACCATTTCAAAAGTGGCAATAAAAAGTGTCAACACAGTGGTAATTGTTAATGCCTTTCCAGCATTCTTGATATCATTTTCTTTCATGATGTCACCTCCTGAAAGAAACAATACCATTACTTTATATTATTCGCATTGACATATGATAAGATTCGAACATTAGATATTATTGAAATTAACGTTATATTTATTATTTTTTTGCTGTATTTACTCATTAGTCATTCCTGTTTAAATATTTATTTGAGGTCTATAATCACGACCTCTGGATGATTAAAGAATCTTGGTGCTATGGTACTCTCTCTTGCCAGCCCACGGCTGACTTCCATTATACCGCCATTCGAAAGTGTATAAGTACCATTTACATATTCTGCCATCAGGCCCTGATCAGGAGCATATACTCCCTTATTTAAAAATGGTATTCTTATCTGACCGGCATGAGCATGCCCACAAACAACAAGATCAAAATCATATTTTTCGTATACATCAACCTTTTCCGGACGATGTGATACAAGAATCCTCACATGAGATTCATCCGTTTTAGAAAAAGCTTCATCAATCTGTTTAGTCCACTGCTCTATAGTCATATCATTTGGATCATCAACTCCGCAGATATCAAGTTCACTTCCGTTAATGGTTACTGTCTCGCAGTCACCAGCAAGAACATGAACGCCTATGGAGTCCATATATTCTTTCATCTCATCAGCTCTATGGCTCCAGTATTCATGATTACCTGTAACATAATAGCATGGATACTTCTTAACAAGATTCTCCATAAGAAGCTTTGTATTCTTGTCCTTTAAAACATCATCAAATATATCACCGGCTAAAAGAATTATATCCGGATGTTCCTTGTCAATTCTCTTTATAAGCCAGTTCTGATCCTTGCCATAATAGCAGGAATGAACATCAGTTATAAGCGCTATTCTTACACCTGCCCCTGAATCCTTCAACAGTTCAAGTTCTATTCTCTCTGTTACCGGAACCCATGACCACAGAGTCCAGACAATAAAAAAGATAAGGACTATCAAAAAGCCCTTTCTTATTTTCGGTTTATCATTTTTCTTCTTCATAATAATCTATTAGATTTCTCTTTCTTAACCTTTTCATTTTCAAGCTTTATCAATGCTATCTCCTATACATATTATACTGTAATATAACATACGCTTATTCTAACATAATCATTACCTCTAGCAACAATTCTCTGCAATTTCGGCCATTTTTGTTGCTTTTCTCACTCTCTCGAGCTATAATTCAGCCCCTTCAGCAACAATTTTGAGCTATTTCACGCATTTTTGTTGCTTTCCTCACTCTCCGCAGCAATATTTCAACCTTTTCAGCAACAATTTTAAGCTATTTCACCTATTTTTGTTGCATTCAGAAAAGTGTACCTCCGATGTATTTGTTATCGTAGGTACACTTTACAATAGATTTTTTAATTCTTGGGTAATGTTGTTGTGAAATCGCCAAATGTTGTTGTGACGATTTTAGATTAAATAAATAGACTAGTTTTCGAAAGGTCTTACTCTTAATGTAACACCCAGTTCATCGCATATTTCCTGACATTTCTGTATTTTATCTTCAGGCATGACTTGTTCAACTACTGTCATGACCACATTTGGAACATACCTCTTGGCCAGAACTGCAAACTCCTTAAGAGCTTCATAAGACTCGATGCCGAATCTTGAGCGAGTCAGCTCCAGAAACTCTTCAGCGTTTGGTGCATTTAGCGAGATTGAGATGGTATCAACTTTTCCGCTGAGTTCCGGTGTAACATCACGGCCATAAATCAGGTTAGCAAGTCCTATGGTATTTACCCTAACCTTCAGTTCTGGATACTTCTGCTTTAATACACCGATCACAGCACAAACATCCTCAAGTCTTTCCAGCGGCTCTCCGTATCCACAGAATACCAGCTCATTTATAACGCTCAGATCATACTGAGAAAAAAGCTCAAGAACAGTATCTACATCAGGCTCGCCTTCTTTAAGCCAGAGCTCGTTACCTTCCTCCACTTCCTTAGTATGGCGCAGACAGAATACGCAGTTGCAAGGACATTTGTTTGTCATGTTAACGTATATATTCTTACCTGTCAGGTCTCCGCTTTTCGAAATATCAAGATATCCTTCGCTACCAACAGCTCCGGTTACAGTATAAAGAATCATAATTAAACCTCCAAAAGATCTTTCATATACATCTCAAAGCAGAGTCCCCAATGAGACGGAACATGATTATCTTCACAATACTTTATACATTTTGAAGCGAACTCAGCAGCCTTCTTGACTGAATCATAGAAGCTGTGTCCGTTCATGTACATTCCAGCGATAACAGAGCTTATGATATCTCCTGTACCACTTCTGTCCTCTCCGATCCTATCCACCATAACGATCTGAGGATCTTCGCCCTTACTATAGATATAGTTCATTATCTGTTTCTTGTGAAATGGAATTCCTGTAACCACAATGTGATCAGGACCCTTTGCAGAAAGCTCGACGCACATGTCATGCAGATCGTCTACGCTGAATTTTCCATTTCCGAAATCCTTATCAAGAAGTGTGCATAGCTCTGTAAGATTTGGAGTAAGGATATTAGCGTAACCAACCAGTTCCTTCATCTTCTCACACATTTCAGGAGTATATGTCTTATAAAGCTGTCCATAATCTCCCATAACAGGATCGATAAGGATCACAGATTTATCCGTCTTAAATGTTTGAATAAAATCTGTAACTATATCAACCTGTTCCTTAGAACCGAGGAATCCCGTTGCGATTCCGTCGAATTCCATATTCAGATTTTTATATGTCTGAATGTAGTCCCTCATCTTTGGGGTATAGTCATCAAAGAAATACTCAGGGAACTGTGTATGTGTCGATAAGATTGCTGTAGGTATAGTAACCGCCTGTATCTTCATGACCGATATAATTGGTGCCATTACAGCTATGGAGCATCTTCCAAAGCCTGTAACGTCATTTATTAGCGCCATTTTTTTCTGTTGCATTTTAATACTTCCTCTTTTTATGCTGTAGCATACTTCTCTATAAATGCATTAAAGTTGTCCTTATGGTATGGGAAATCCTTCTCGTCAACTCTTGCATATAATTTATGAGACTTACCATCTCTAGTATCTATAGAAATTCTCTTAACCTTTGAATTGAGTAATGCGAATTTCTTAACTGTAATCTTATCAATATTTTCAGCAGGTATAAAGATACAATTCTCTTTATCAAGGCTCATCTTAGATGGGCTTGCTAATGAAACCATTCCGCTGAATGCTCCTGCCTTAAGATAGAACATTACTAAACCTTTTTCAGTTGCATTTATCAATAATCCATCATATGGATATTCCATTCCTGCAGCAGCACCGCTAACCTTCTCTTTGTCCTGACAAGCTACGAAGAAAAGATTCTCATTTCCTAATCCGTTAACGCTTGCAAATAATGCCTTTACCTTTTCGATATTGTTAAACTCTTCCATATCTGCTACTCCTTGTATGTAAAAAAAATTAGAGTGTTTTGTCTCTTGCAAAACACCCTAATATTATATCAAGGTTATTCATTTTTCAATCAGAAGATATATTAAGCAACTACTTCGTTCTTCTTTGCTTCTTTATCTTTCTTTGCGCCAAAGTAATTCATGCAGAAGATAATTGTTTCAAATACTGCAAGACTTGAAGCCTCGCCAAGCAGATGACTATCTGCTGAAACAATACCAACTATTGTTGCCATTACACATACTACAAGTCCTATAATTGCGAGTCCGCTCACAACCTGTCTTGCATTTAAAACTACTTCTTTCTTTGTATCCTTCATTGTTATATCCTCCATCATCTTATTATTACTGTGATTCGTTCGTGTCTCTTTATTTGATGATTGAATGATACAACAACTAAGATACCTATATGACAATTCTGTTGTGAATGGATAAAATGATGTCGCAAATTGAAATATCACTTTACACCTATCACTGTTTTTGTAGAACAATCAATAAAATATGTTTCAAAAGCAACCGCTAATACATCATACAAGTTTTCCTTAATTCTTTTTCCAGAACTTACTACAACCGGAAGCGTTAATTCATCCCAAACTATATAATACTGATCATCATCATTCAGATTTAATACATCAGAATATTTATGCATTTCTTTACCCGATAAAGATGCAAGATGAACAAGTTCTTTTATAACGTCTTCATCTTCTATAATTTTATAATCTTTTAATGCTGTAAGGCATTCCTGATACAATTCATTTTTCTTCAGTTTTTGCTGATTTTCCTTTTCCTGCATCTGTTGTTTTAACTCTTCGAGTTTAATTCTTTGGTTTTCATCCATATATTTTCCCCGCATATAGTGATTCTTGATTGCTAGTCACAAATATAAAACTCAAGAAGATAGAATTCATTTCCTTTTTGTAAAAGGCGACAAGTACTCCACAAATATCCATAAGAAGCATAAGTTCCGTCCGCCCATATACGATAATATCCATCAGCATTCTCCACTATACGGGAAAGTCTATCAGTTATCGATTCTTTGAAATGCCACTCTTCACAGATTGATTCAACATCTTCAGTTGGAGCATCCACTTTTGTTAATGTAACGACATCATCTGATGCTATAACCTTATTCTTAACAAGAATTTCTTTCAACGGATTTAAATCTGATAAACCCATCGAAACCATGTCGCAACAGAAGCAGAACGAAACCTGATCATCTGTGAAACATGTTGAATCTATTTCCTTTTGAATATTCTTTAGTTCAGTAAATAAGGACATCCCCTTAATTCCTTCCAATTATTCCTCTTACGATTCTCCAATATCGCCTATCAGCTCATTCATCCTTTGCAGTGCCGCTTCACTCTTTGCTGAATAAGTTCCCTGCAGCTCATCAGCCATCATAATATATAGCACCGCTTCATCATTCAGGGTATATATATCGATTCTGTCTGAATACCAATTGTATATGTGATACGGCAGTTTCGTGAGAATCGTTTCTAGCCTTTTGATATCATCTTCCTCATACCAGATAAAATCTTCATTAAAATAGCTAAATGGACCTGCGCACAGGGCAGCTTCATAAAGAAACATTCCCATCAAGAACTTTGATATACTTTCTTCCGCCTGTCCGACTTCTCGCACCTCTCCACCCTGAAGAGGTTCAACAACATATACGGGAGGATCTGAAAGACTCATATCTTCCCTTCTTATCGCCATTTGATAGCAGTGCTGATTCTCATCCAACAGGTAGTAATAATCCTTGGAATCCTCATTTACCCACTTACTGTTTCTATGAAATTCCAGATTGATCCAATAATCATTAGTGCCCTTATATAACTCTTCCGATTTGCCGCATTTTTTCCAAAATTCTATTAATGCAGCAGGCACCTCATCAAACCCTTCACTCATCTCCTTGATCTCATCATCCGAGTATCCAGCAAATGTATCTATACTATACAGTTTTTGTAATAATTCATATTCAATCATCTTTAAAACGAGTACTACTTTGAAATCAAATACTTATCGATACTAAAAGACGTTACCATGTCAATTGCAGATTTATGCTCACGAATGCAATCCAATTTCAAATCCTTTAATTCTTTTGTATCTTTTTTTGATAACGTAAGTTCCATACAATAGAAATCTAATCTTGATATATAATCAGCATATTCCATGATTTCGTCTTTAGATATGATATTGCTTCCTTCAATAAGAGCTCTGATACTATCATATTTCGCAAATATACTTACTAAATTACTTCCTAAAGTCAATTCCGTTTCCACAGGTTTCTCAGCTAACCCCAGCACCCATGCCAACACTCTAGCCTGTTCACCTAAATATGCCAACTCGTTTAACTGGTCTTCTCCGATTTCTCCTTTTGAAATTGCAGACAGATAACTCGCTAATTGATTAAATTCCGGAACATATTTCAATGCCAGCATCATAACGTCTGCATCATCTACGTCTCCCCTATTATTTAATCTATTGAATGCTTTTCTTCCTACAAAAAAATCAAAAATTAAACGTAAAGCTAATTCTTGTTTTTCCTCTATTTCTACAATAGAATCAACCGGTACGAGTTTCAATTCTTTATAGCAGGGTAATCCCATTTTTTCCAGAATTTCACAATTCTTTTCTATTCTGGAAATATCATTACTCGAATAATTAATATTATCCGCATTTATCTTAAACCTTGAATTAAGATAGTTCTCCAAGAAATTCCCATTTCCTTCATTACTATCATTCCCTTTATCCTTCTTAAAAACACTAAAAAATCCCATCTACTTTTTTCTCCATTCGCATTGCCCTTGTATATTAGTCCAGTAAGAAATGTCCAATCCTCAGCTTAGCGGTATCCCTAATACCTCACAAAAATCATCAATAAATTTAATTATCTTATTTCTATAATTAATCTCGACTGCAAAAAGCCAAACAAGGGCTATAGTCGTCATTATAACCGCGACCAGCTTATATTCTCCTGTAAGTGCCTCGAAATCAAGCTCATATATAGAAGCAACAATACCAAACTCTGCTGGAATCAGTATTGAATTAAATAACTCAACTCTTTCAGAAGTCTCACGCCTGATATCCTTCAGGTAGTGCTGCATATCCTCCGTGATTTCCTGTTTCCCATTCTCATTATCTTTGCCATTATATCTGCAAAAGTTTTTTAACAGATCTTCTTTCCAAGCGGAATACATATAATGATCCTTAGTGTCCATAATCCTCTTATAGTTATTATAAGGTTCACTCAGATCAAAACCCAATTGCTCCGCCCATGCCAGAGTCTTCTTATTGTCTGAAAAAGATGCTTCAATTCTAGAAAGAATAAAACCAAGATAGATAAGCGTTATTCCCCCAATAACCAGAATATTTTTTAAGGTACTATCCATCTCAATATCCAAAATGGCCATTCCCATACTCAAAACAAAACCCACTAAAGAGATAAGCGTTGTCTTATTAATTTTTTTACTCATTAATCTGCTCCTCAAAAGTAATTCTTCCCCAATATACCATCTTGTTTTCAAATATACAAATCTATAAGATCAACCTAATATTGAATACATATAGTTTAGTCTCTATTCAGGATTTTTTTATATATGCAGAAAAAACTGATGACTTCTGCATCACCCAAAGAAATGCAGAAGTCATCAGCGATTATATCATTTCAAGTACTACTTCTAGGTCAGCAGGCAGCCAGTCTACAGCATTGGGGAGTTTATCATTTATTTCTACCCACTTTGCAGCTTCATGCTCGAGTAGTGTAAGTTCTCCCTTTACTATATCGCACCAATAAACATGCATAGTAATGTGAAACGAAGGATAATCAGTTTCGACGGTCTTTACTAGATCACCAACTTTTATTTCTGTAGCCAGTTCTTCCTTTATCTCTCTAACAAGAGCTTCCCTCGGATCTTCTCCCAGTTCGATCTTACCTCCAGGAAACTCCCACTTATCTTTAAACTCTCCATAACCTCTTTGGGTTGCAAATATCTTGTCACCATGACGAATAACAGCAGCAACAACATTTATTGCCTTGATTATAGTATTGTCATCTTTAATCCAAACCGTTTTTCCTTCTTCGATTCCATTTTCTGAAATCCACTTTTCAGAAACCTCACGACTAGTTCCATCTTCAAAAACAAGAACTGCGTGAGGTCCATCTGTGTGTTCCTCGCAACCAAAGTCAGCTTCTGTTATGTCTATTATCTTGTGTAAACTCATCTTTGCTCCAATATTTTTTAGCATGTTATTTTTTGTGTTCTTTAGCTTTATGATTAGCGTTTCGCTATATATATTATTAAGTTCAATTCCGATTTTAAACTACTATAAATTCTTAGTATATTTTATTCCGGTATATGCTACTGAACTATTCGGAATTGTTACATAGCCTTGTTTACAGTATCTGTTGAAAACTTCAACAATAGAAGCTATATATTCATCATAGCATCTGTCTCCTTCTTTTATAGAATAAGAACCAGATAAACTTCTTTTGATAAACTTTTCTTTATCCAATGTAAGAGGATACATGCATGATATATACTCGTATCCATTCACAAAAAATTCCTTTATTCTCGGATCGTCCTTGATAATACCTCCGTTAAATCCGATAAATCTGGGACAATATTTTTTATATATTTCATAAAGTTCCTGATTCAGGGGAGACGCCATATCCCTAACATTCCAAATGAGTGAAATCTTTCCGTTTTCTTTTACTATCCTCTTGCACTCCGATCTAAACTTACCTACCTCAAACCAGTGAAATGCTTGAGCCGTAGTGATAAGATCGACCGAATGATCAGCTAATGTTGTGTTCTCAGCATCCCCTTTAATGGAATGAAAATTTTTATAACTACTAAGTTCTGATTCAGCAGTATTTCTCATATCATCATTAGGTTCTACGGCATATACTTCGCAGCCACGTGCAAGAAGCTGAGAAGAGAATTTACCGGTACCGGAACCTATATCCGCAATCGTAAAATTCCCTGACAAGTTAGATTTTTCAAGGATATGATCTATCAATTCATCAGAATACTGCGGTCTTCCAATAGTGTAGTCATTTGCATAGCCATCAAATCTATTATGTGTATTCAAATAATTATCCCCCATCGTACATAAAACCGAAATAAACTTTTACAAGCCATTCCGAAAACCAAACACATATGTTTCGGAAAACAAATTAATTATAACATGGATTATCATGGTTTCAATGTCCCTAGTCAGCAAAAAAAGACATATGTAAATTGCAAGATAAAAATGTACATATCATAACCCCCTTACCCTGAATAGATGAAAAAGGCGTTACAAGTATTTCTACTCATAACGCTCTGTCGCTGTTGATATGTTTGTTTAAAATCTATTTCTTGTCATTTTTGTTCTTATTATCTAATTTTCCAATATCATAAATCTCCTACATCAGCAATGTATTGATCACGACCATATCGTCGTTCTGCTTTTTGATTTCTCTCATTTCTTCTTCCGTATACTGAGTTTCAATCTTCCCTCCACAAACAGGACATTTTCGCTTAGGGCATTTCTTCTCCGATAGGTCATATTTTTTCCCACAGTTCATACAAATCTTATACATAAGCACCTCCTGTAATCTTCTTTTTATTCATATAAACCTCTTTGTCATCTACTTTTTAAAGAACCTACCGAGAAAGCATAAATGCGTATGTTAAAAGAGCATACAAGTTAAATATTATATGAATACCAGAGGTTATTATAACATTTCTTTTTCTAACCATGATAATAGCTAATACAACTCCACTCATTACATGAGAGAAGCAGCTTACAAATTCAGGAACATTTAAAACATGCATGTGATAGGCTCCAAACAACACCCCTGATATAATAACAGGAATAACCCATGGTATTCTATTTCTCAACTTATCAACGAGTATCAGTCTGAACATTATTTCCTCAGCAATCGGACCAATAATTCCCATTATCGAAATATACAGGAACGGCGGAAGAACTTTCATTGCATTCATTACACCAACTGTATTGGCATTACTGTAATCCGGATAAAAAATGTTCTCGGGGATTGCCCCAAGCATCTGTGCAATATAATTTGCAATCAGTCCAACAAATATCCAAATTGTATTCTTAAATGGTTTCTCCTTAAAATCTTTAAGTCCTGTTAAAAAATCTTCTCGAAACAGAATTATTCCCACTACCGCAAGAATCACATAGCCTGATAGCTTGATTACGTAGGAATCCGTGAATTTAGAAATGATATATCTCGCAACAAATAAAGCCGTAAAAATGGCGCACTTTAACAAACCGCTGTGCTCGGCGGTTCTTTCCTGAATCATAATATTCCTCCATGTTTAGTGTATATTGATACTTACGGCCATTAAAAGAAACAGAATGGCAGCGACAATAATAAGCATCATCATCGCATAGAAAATGAATTTGAAACTCCTGAACCTCTTATAATCCACAAACATCATCACTGCACCAAACAGATAGAGAAGACCAACAGCAGATGTAATTACTGCTATAATATTGGTTCTTTTGAATAGTGAAAGTATAAGAATTATTACGAGCGAACATATAAGAAAAACCATGGTAAATATTCGCTCTTTACGTCTGCTACCAATATTCATTTTAATGGTATCTGAGATAGTCCGGCTTGCATCCTCAACTGACACAGTATCAGTTTTATTTTTTTCACTATGCATAAGCTCAAGCAAACTGATCTGTAACGAATCAGATAAAGCTTCAAGCGTTTCGATATCTGGATATCCGTGACCATTCTCCCATCGACTTATCGCTTTATCAGTAACCATCAGCTTCTCAGCGAGCTCTTTCTGAGTCATACCGATTTCTTTACGCTGTTGAGCGATAAAAGACCCGAATTCTTTTGTATCCATTATGAACCTCCTGGATCATTTCGATAGTTCAAGTATACAAATACATAATATTTTTTCAATCTATGATTCATAGAGTGCCCTATTTTACTGGGTTTTCAGTATGCTTCTGATACTCCTTCATAGGAAAAAGGCGCCTATAAGTACTGCTACTCATAGACGCCTTATCGCTGTATAGAAATCATTAAGTTATCTTCCGGCTTCCCATCTTACCAAAACGTTATTCCACAAAGACGAAGAGCTAAAATCATTATTACTGGAATAAGTATCCCCATCAAAAGACTAAATACCGGACTTCTTAATATAGCCATGGTTCTTGCATACTTAGTTCTATTTTTAGACGGATCCTCAGGATTATATAAAATCCTACATGTCCTCTGAAGTGGGTGTACGATATCGTATCCTGAATAAGTCTTTCCGTCCACTTCGAAAACATAATTTGCCCAGTTAGTATTACTGTTATGAAATGACAGTTTATTACTATCTCCAGCAAGAGGTAAATATGACGAATCATTCTTCTTATCAAGAATTCTAGCCTTAGCGCTCCTAGTCATTTTCTTATACTCAAGACGGTGCTTTTGACGAATTTCTTTTATCGAATACTGTACTTCGTTACTTCTGATGGTTTGGGGTTGCATTTGGATTCGGGGTTGAGGTGTCGTTATAGCTATTGGCTTTCCACATTTACTACAGAACCTATCTGCATCATTAACATTTGCTCCACAACTACTACAAAAAGACATAATGAATCCCCCTTTAATCATCATTTGGATCAGGATGAAACTTCCGGTATAATGCTCATCCCAGCAAACAGGAATTTAATGCTTATCGTTTCTTTTTAGCCTTATTTTCCCAGTCATATGTTCTACAACTAGTTTGTAAACTGTTGTTCGAGGCATGACAGCCTTATTGAATGGAAAATGCTCCATGTGATAATGCTTCATTAAAATACACAAGGCATTATACTTTTCTTCATCAGGTATCATCTCGATATGT
>Ga0129306_1002162_pt1 | contig 18513 bp, 16 predicted proteins | sample P827metagenome_FD_94438 | JGI IMG/M metagenome (GOLD analysis project Ga0129306, IMG submission 94438) | Capybara group fecal microbial communities from Wisconsin, USA - P827 metagenome | ecosystem: Host-associated > Mammals > Digestive system > Large intestine > Fecal | place: USA: Wisconsin... | reverse complement strand
GCGAGCTGTCCGCCCGGAGCGGCATGGCGGACGCGACCGCCGCGACAAAACGGAGTATGAGTTTCATCGGCATCATTCCTCCTTACTCCGCCCCTATGGGATACACCCAGCAGCGCACGCTCGCGCCGTTGGGAAGGCCCGCCGACGAGGGCAGCTCGATCGCCTGGCCTTTCCTGAACATTAAGCACGCGCCGGGCATGAGGTCCGTGCCGGTCGCGGAGAACACCGCGAAGCAGTTGTGCTCAGCGGTCCCGAAGTTCGCGGTAGATCCGTTCCACGACACCGGACCGAGACTCTTCGGCCGCGTCTGCGAGAACTTCACCGTCCCTCGCACCGGAACGTTGCTCCACCTTCCGGTGAGCCTGATGTCCTCTGGCGCGGGATTTGCGTTCGACGGAACGGCGACGGATCCGTTCACCGCGATCGACTTCGCGGAAAGCGTCTTCGCCTCGACGCGCTTGACCTCGGCCGTGACGATTGAAGGCGACGAAGACAGGGTGTCGGCGAACGCGGCCTTCGACGCCCACGCGCTCGCCATGAGCTCCTGTCTCGGATACTGCTCCTTGCCGCCGTCTATGGCCACGCCGATCCACTTCGCCTTCCCGGCGTCGACCGCCTCCCTGAGCCCCGCTCCCTCGAGCGCGACCTGGAAAAGCCCTTCGGCGTTCACCTTCACGCCGTCCATCTGGACGCTCCACGACGGCGTCGCGTCGCCCTTCGCGGCGTAGACGCTGAAAGTCATGGGAAGCGTCTGCGCATCCGGCTGTCCGCCGGCAAGCCTAAGCCGCCCGCGGTACACGAGCTGCATGCCGTCGTAGGCCGCAGCGGAAAGAGCGGCGCAGAAAACTGTTGTCGCAACTGCAAATCTGATGTTCATTTCACTGCCCTCCGGGGTATTGGAACTACAGCCCAAGCTTTACGAACTTGACTCCGACGTCTATGCGCCCCTTGTAGTCGTCCGTGTCACCGCCCCACCATCCATCGACGTTGTCGTCGTATCCAACGGCCTTCAGGTTCACGCGCACGCGGTCGCCCGCGCGGTACGGGACCGTGATGCAGCGTTTCACCGTATCGAAGCTGTTGTCCGTCCCGATCGGCATTTCATCGAAGAACACGACGTCTCCGACCGAGAGCGAAAGCCTCGGACGCGGGCATTTCTTGGGGCGCACCTTGACTGCGATCACGACAAGGCTGTCCCAGTTGACCGCCCAGTCGCCTTGCGCCGTCGTCGTCTTGGCATACAGGTTCGCGTCGAGGAATCCGCCGCGGTAGGCATTGACCTCCGTGCCGATCTTGAAGTCGAACCCTCCCACGTCGTAGTCCGGAGACACGACGTGCCCCCTCGCGTTGAACAGCGAGATCATGCAGGCATCGGCAAGAGAGAGGCTGTCCACGCGCACCTTGTCGAGCTGCAGGTTCGTCGCCGTTACGGAGCCGCCAGACGGAAGCGCCCAGTCGTCGACTTCGATTCCTTCAGAGGCAGTGACGATTTCGGCGCCGACCGTTCCGGAAACCGTGGTGTCGACCTTGCTCTCGACGAGCTCGGCCTCGCACGCGGCGAATGCATACGGGACCGGGGACACGCGGAAGCGCGGAGATATCTCCGACGCCCCGTCCGGCTTCACGCCGACCCAAAACGTGTCGGGCATAGACGCGGGCACCGTGCCTGACAGCGCGAAATATCCGTCCTTGTCCGTAGCAAGGGTCACCCCCGTCTTCGTCTCGGCGGGGGACGACGCGTTTTCGGACGAGTAGAACCTGAGCTCGCACGTCCGCGTCTCATTCTTGCGAGGCTGGCCGCTGGAGCCGAGCCAGCATCCGTCGAAGCTGAAGTCCGCGGCGGACGCCGAAAGCGCGAGCGCGGACGCAAGAAAGCCCATCGTCAAAGTGTTGTTCGTCATGGCTGCCCCCTGTCTCACGGAAACGGATTGTAGTTGCCGGTTATGAACGACTGCATCTGCATTGCGCTCGTCTCTCCGATTTTAGGCGACCCTCCCGCAGGAACGGGGAAGGACGCGACGCCATAGCCGGAACCGCTCTTGAGCGTAACGAGCGTGTCCACCATCGCGTTCTTCGACGAAGGAAGTGTATACGAAGTGAGGTTGTGCCACTGGTCGAACGTGTCGGTGAAGATCACGGACCCGGAGCTGGCCCCTATCGAGACGGGGATCTTTCCGTCGATAGTGTTCACTATCTTTCCTCCTCCTGTAGTGAAGTTGTTCTTCACGGTGAATCCGCCCTGCGTCTCCAGCCTGTCAGCGACGAGCGTGTCCGCCTTGAGCTTAGGCGCGACGAACTTCGCTGCCTTGGCGGCGCACTCCGCCCTCTCGGCGCGGTGCACTCCCGCTAGTCTCTTTCGCGGGAGAAGCTCGCCGAATCCCGACGGAGTGAGGGATATCCAGAGGTCCGCGCCGCCGACGGACGCGAGCGCGTCCGCAAGCCGCCTGTACTCCGTGCGGTCGAGCTCCGTGCCGGATCCGTCGCAGAGCTCCACGTAGAAAAGCCCTCCTTCGTCGAACCTCACGGACACCCTACGCCCCCACAGCGCCGTCGTCTCGCCGACATCGGCTTCGCGGTAGAGGCGAAACTCCATCGGCATCGGCACCTTGGTGCTTATCTTCGCCGATCCAGTTGGCACGAGCTTGCCGTGGTATGTTATCGCCCTGTCCGCCCGCGCCGCGGCGGCGGCGAGCGCAAGGGCAGCCGCGAGCGCGGCCTTCGTGAATACATTCTTCATCATCTTCACTCCTCCATTTTCAAAACCGGAAGTATCCTCTTGAGCGCGAACGTGCCGCGCGTCGTAATCTCGCCCGAGCCGGAGAGTCCGCCGAGCGTCCATGTGCAGATTCCGTACGTCACCTCCTCTGGAGCGTACTTCCACGTCGACTCGCCGTCCTCCGTGCGCCACGAGAGCGCGAGGCGGTTCGTCACCGCGAATCCCTTTGCGTGGTCAGGATGCCACGCGTGGCGGAAGGGATTGTCCTTCGCGTCCTCCGCCACGACCCAGTCGAACTGCAGAAGATCGCCAAACGTTCCGCTCGTCGCCGGCAGCGCGTTGTGCGCAAGGTCGGGAAACACGCAGGAGATGCGACGTCCGCCTGTGTTGACGCGCTGCATGAGCTTCGGGACGCCGTCCGCGCCGATGAACACCATCGCGTTGAGCCGCATCGACCCGCCAGCAGCGACAGGCACGCCGTCGCTCATCTGGTCGACCTGCGAGACCTCGACGTTTCCGTACCAGAGCCCCTTCGGATACGCCGCGGAATCCTCGCTTTCGCCCTCGGCGACGACCGTCACCGGAACGCGAACGCGCATCTTAGTGCCGGAGAGGTCCGACACCGCCACGAGCGCGGCGTATTCGCCGCCCTCGGGCGCGATCTGCGTAATGTCAACGGAAAGGACGATCTGCCGAGACTCTCCGGGTGCGAGCTCGAAGTCATGGGACTCGAACGGAACCCACTTCGACGCGGAGGTGCCGGTCGCCTTGAGGAATATCTGCATCGGCGGAACCCTCTCGCCCGACAGCTCGCCCGGCGCTAGGCTGACGCGCAGCGTGCGGTTGGTACGACCCGCGTTCGCGATCTCCATCGACTGAAGAGGCACGCCAGACTTGAACTCGAGTCCGCCGGAGGAACTCGGGACCGTCACCCTCACGACGCCGGGCCAGTCCGCGACCGAATCGCCCTCGAAGGCGTAGGCCGTGCCGCCATTCAGCGTCGGCGCGCCGCGGAACGACATCATCTGCGTGAACTCGGGAGCCGCGGCGGATACACCGCCGACCGAGTGCGGCTTCTTCGCCGCGTCGGTGCCGAGCGGCCCCTCGCCGAAGTAAACAAGTGAGGACACCGTCTCTCCGGCGGGAATCGACACGCCTATGACGGTGGCGAATCCTCCGTCCGACTTCTGCCAGGACGTCTGCGGACAGCACGGACGCCCGTAGAAGGACTTCTCCGCTGCCGCCGTCGCGTAAACGAAATAGACGCGTCCGCCGAGAATCTCCTTGAGAGTTGAATCCGTCTCCTTGCCGCGTTCCCACACGAGGAACGCAGCGGGCTTCTGCGCAATGGAGGTTCCGTCGGACGCGATCTGCGCGAGCGAGGAGTACACGCTTGACTCGTAGCATCCCACGCGCTCCACCTGCGGGAGGTCCGCGAAGAAATCGGCCGGCGCGGGCGCGTCAGGCGTCGACTCAAGGTACACGGCGTTCCATCCGGCGGAGAGCGATAGCGTCTCCGCGATGTGTCCGCCGCGGGCGGACAGGAGAAATGCAAAGAGCAAAATGGATAATGTAAAATTACGGAATGTCCTCATCTTGAACCTCCTCATTCGGCGCGAAGCGCGTAGAACATGCTTGGCGAGGATGACGCGGGCGCAAGATAGACCGCCGCCTCGCCGATATCCTCGTATTCATTCCCCTTCACCCAGAACGCCCGCTGTTCCGTCGCGCCGGGCGTGCCGACCGCGAAGGATGCGGCATTCCAGGACATGTTGGTCAGAGAGGCGGACGTGTCGATGGCGTAGACGTGTCCGCCCGCGTATTCAAAGCGGAGCAGAGTCGAATCGTCCTGCAGGCGGAACTCGGTGATGCGGAGGCGGTCCGACGGATCGAACGGATTCGTCCCCGCCTTGTATTCCTCGTAGTTGGACGCGCCGTCTCCGTCCCAATCCGCTGCCGGGTCGTACGCGGACTTGCCTTCGGCCTGCATGTAGGGCGCGATTCCCGCGAGATAGTCGTCCGCGACGAGCACCGTGCCGTCTCCGTACGGAAAGGACGTCGCGGAGGCGCTCACGACAGTGAGGTTCGTAATCGCGTTAGCCGCGGCGACGGGAGGAAGCGCGCGAGTCGACACGTTCGTCGCGACGCCGGCAGTCACAAGCACGAGAGAGAGGCTGTCGCCTATCGTCGCGCTTTTTCCCGACGCCTCGCTCGAGACAGGGACCTCTAGGACGAAGTTCACGCCCGAGGACGGCACAGGATCTGTTATCCGCGACGAGGCGAGAACCGTCCCGTTCGAGGCGACGGCCTGTATTACCGCGTCCGCCTCGGAGGTAAGCGTCTCGTGCCTGAAGTCAAGCACGCTGCCCGTGTAGACGTACGACCCGAGGGGGAAGTTGACGCCAAGCGCGGTCGCAGCAAGCGACGCAGCCGTCAATGCCGCAAATGTTGTCTTCATTGTCTTGTCCTTGATGATGATTTTCTCGCTGAGGTCTTCAATGCAACAATAATGGGATTCCGCGTTCCGATTCGGTAATATTATATCAAAATTTCCGTTATGCCCGCTCGTTGACAGTCAACTGACCATGACGGAGAAGTAGTCGCAGACGCGCGTGACTCCTTCGGGAACGGGAACGGTCGAGAGCCAGCAGGCGAGGGAATCCTCGTCGTCCGGATCGAACCCGTGCATTCCGTTCAGCGGCTTCACGCCCATGTCGCTCGGCGCGAACTGCACGCCCGCCTCCGCAAGGAAGATCGCGTCGCCGAACTTGCGGTCCTCTCGCCATATGCCGTGGCGCTTCATCTCCTCCTCCGTGAGCCAGCGTCCGCGGAAGCCCTCGAGCGCCGCGCGCACCTTCGCCTCCGCCTCCGGCTTTAGCCACCAGAAGCGCGCCATCGTGGAGTCGATCGCGCTCGCGTAGTCCTCGCCCCAGACGAGCCCCGTCTTCGCGAGCGCGGACGGAACGTCCGCCGTGCCCCTGAGCGGCGTCATGCCGTGGTCGGAGAACACCGTCAGCTCAAAGGGCCTGCCGCCCTCCACGAGCGCGCGGTGGAGGCCGCGGATCGTCTCTGCGTACTTGTCGACCTTGGGCCTCAGCACTTCGTCGCGTCCGACGTTGTCGTGCTGCAGCGCGTCGAACGCAGCGGAGTACACGAACGCGCGGTCCACTTCGCCTTTGCGGAACGCCTCCGCCGCGATGCGGAAGTTCTCCGCCTCGGGAAGCCTCCAGTTGGAGATGAGATAGCGGTGTCCCTGCTCGCCCCAGACGTCCGCGAGGTTCTTCACCGGCGCAAGCCCGCCCTTCACGAAGAGGTCGGTCTTCTCGCAGTAGTCCAGCTTCGGGAGCCGCTCCACCGGGACTCCGTAGAGCTGGAAGTACCCCGTGAAGCCGTAGAGCCTCTTGATGAGCTTCGAGAGCTGGTTCCGTACGCGGCCGCGGCGCCAGAAGGACTTCGGGCGCAGCAGCGGGGCGAGGAAGCGCATCTTGGCGAACGGACTCTTCGACGGCGCGTAGTCGTAGAACGCGAGGTGTCCGTGGACGGATGGACGCTCCCCCGTGAGGATCGTCGGTATCGCGGTGCAGCTGTAGCCGAACTGCATCTCGATCCTGCGCCTGTTAGGCAGCAGGTCGCGCAGGAAGTCGTAGCGCTCGACCTGCTTCCACCCAAGCGCATCGACGAAGACGAAGACTTTTACGATGTCGTTGCTCATGTGTTCTCCAGTGCCTTTGCCAGCGCTGCGACGTCGCCTGGCGGGACGAGCGTGGCCTTTCCGCCGCACGCCTCGGGAAGTCCGCCGACAGCGAACGCGACGACGGGACGCCCGAGCGCGACCGCCTCGGCGGCGACGAGTCCGAACGGCTCCTGCCAAAGGCTCGGAACGACGACGCATCTCGCCGCGCGCATCCATTCCAGGGGATTCGTCTGGAATCCGTTGAATCGGACCCTGTCTGCGATTCCAAGCTCCTCCGCGAGCGCCTTCAGCTTCGGCTCCATGTTGCCCGTTCCGACGATGTCGAGCGTGCGCGGCGTCTTCATGCGCGCCATAGCCGCGAGGAGGAGCTGCACGCCCTTCCCGCGGATGAGCTGCCCGGCGAAGAGGAGGTCGACGGGATGGCCGGAAGAAATTGGGGCGTGAGGGTCACGAGAGTCATGCGGGACGTGAGCCGCCGGGACTTGCGGGGCTTGAGCAGGGGCGTCCATCCTGATCACCGGCGGCTTTACCTCGATCTTCTCGGGCGGGATGCCGTTTGCGACAAGGCGGCTCTTCATGAAATCCGAGATGACGACAAGCTTCTTGAACCTCGCCATCGCGCGCTTCCTGCGCGCTTGCGAGAAAACGCGCTTGAAGGCCGGCTTCCAGTTGCGGCAGAGCGGCGCGCAGAACAGGCACGGCCACACACCGCCCGCGCGCGAGCAGTTGTGCAGGAGTGGCGTATAGGCGTAGGTCCTCGGGCAGATCGGCTCGTGGTCGTGAATGTAGTACACCGTCTTCTCCGGCGGGAACTTCTCGAGCGTCGCGACATCGGAGCACTTGTGAACGATGATTTCATCATACAAACCCATCTCCTGATGGACATCGCTTGCGATGTCCACCTCGTGCCCCTCGGCGCGCAGCCGCGCGATGTGCCGCTCGGCGAAGATCTCGATCCCGCCGCGGACGGAAGCACGCTCAATGTAGACAAGGATTTTCACGAGCTGCCTCCCCTCCAGTGCGCGATGCGCTGCACGAGGCGCCTTACAGGCGCGGACGGAATCTCGCCCCAGTCGCGCGGACGCGGCAGGAGATACGCCCAGTCGCGCAGGGTCTCGCGCGCAGCGCCGACGAGCTCGCGAACAAGCGACGGCCTGCCGCCGAAGATGACCCGGTCCGCGGCACCTTCGCCGCGGAAGCGCTTCGCGAGCTCGCGCAGCGTGTAGTTGTGGGAATGCTCGACATGCGACTCAGGGCAGTACACGATCTTCACCGGATCCTTCTCGCGGCGCGAGTTGCGCCACGCCCACTCGACGTCTTCGGAATACTGTATCCCCTCGTCGAACGGGACTTCAAGAAGATTCTGCCTCCATGTGGCGGAGCTCGCGAGAGAGAAGAAGAACTTCCACGTCGCCTGGACTTTTCCGTCTCCAAAGGCGCGTTCGGAGTCCTTGCGCACAAGCGCCTGCGCGTCGGGGCGGGGAAGCTGGTTCGCAAAAGCGAAGACGCGGGGTGAGCCGGCGAGAAGCGGCTTCACGAGTTCCGCGAGCCAGTGCTCATCGAGCGGAACGGCGTCGGAGTTGTTGAAGACGACGATGTCTCCCTTCGCCTCGCGAACGAGCGCGTTTAGCGTGCGGCCCGGCTTGTACGGTCCGTCGGGCCGCTCGACGAATCGCACGGGGTATTTCGCGGCGACCTCCCTGGTGCGGTCGGTCGAGTTATCGTCGCAGACAATCACCTCGAACGGAGGCGGCAACTGCGAGAAGATTCCGGCGAGCGTGCGCCCTATGAGCGCCTCGTCGTTGTGAGCCCTCACGATTACGCTTACGCGCGGCTGTTCCTCTCGGGTGTCACTCATCCTTCGAACATTCCCCTCCAGGCATCTCCCTGCCCCACTGCCGGCGGTATCTCACCGCGGTGGCGCTTTGCTTTATCTTGCGGATCATCTCCTCGGAGACGAAACCCTTGTCCGGCAGTTCGGAATAAAAGCTCGCGACAAGGCCCTTCTTCTCAAGCCAGTCGGCGTTGTCCTCGGCATATGCCTTCAGGAGCGCGCCGCCTTCGCCCTCCCCGATGAGCGCAAAAGACCTGCCCGATTTGTTGTGGTGCTTGACGTACCACTCGATGGCCTTTTCGACATCCTCCTCGCAGGCGACGAGCGGAGAGAACACGCGGGCGGAACCGTCGAACTTGCCGCGTCCCACCGCATCCATCGCAATCGACTGCATCAGAGGCAGCATGCCGCTCTCGAAGTACAGCCTGTCCTGCACGTATATGATGTCGACAGGCACGGAGAACGGACGCACCGCGTCCTCTCGGATGAGCCAGTTCTCCATGTAGTCGTAGGGGGACTTGCATCCCGAGACGGCCGCGGCGAAAAGTAGAATTGCAATCAGTTTCTTCATTTTCCAGCCTCCTCCGACTTTGGCGACATTGCCTCAGAGTCAAAGCACGCGACTCGGAAGCCGAATATGCAGTTGCGGAGGTTCGGCTCGCGCTTGAGCCTGTAGGCGCAGCGGCAGTCGCTGCCAAGGAAGAACCAGCAGCCGCCGCGCAGCACCTTGAACGATCCGGACGGCGGCCCCTTTGGATCAACCGCGTCCCCCTTAGGATCGGAAAACCAGTCGGAGCACCACTCGAGGACGTTTCCGTGCATGTCGAAGAAGCCCCACGCGTTCGGCATGTTCTTTCCCACCTCATGTGTCTGGTGATCGCTGTTCTCGTCGTACCACGCCATCTCCGAAAGGACGCCGCTGCCGGAGTACGGAGAGCTGCTGCCCGCGCGGCACGCGTACTCCCACTCCGCCTCGGTCGGGAGACGGGCCTTGCCGCCAAACGCCTGTCGGACTCGCTTGATGAACGCCTCGCAGTCGTGCCACGACACGTTCTCGACCGGGTTGTCGGCGTTCTTGAACCGCGAGTGGTTGCTTCTCATCACGCTCTCCCACTGACTCTGCGTGACTTCGTACTTCCCGAGCCAGAAGCCCCGAGTGAGCGTCACGTAGTGGAGAGGCTCGTTGGAGATGCGCCCACGCTCGCTTTCCGGACTCCCCATCTGGAACGTGCCCGGCGCGCACCAGATCATCTCCATCTTCGCGCCGCCGGGAAGCGTGACCGTGCAAGTCTCGCCGCTCTTGCGCTCTTGCTGCGCCGCAAGGCAAGAGGCGAACGCGGCGAATACGGTCAACATCGTTGTAAGCTTTGTTTTCATCTTCTTAGATTATACCACAATTCCCGATCGGCGACACCATGCGCCGGGCAAAAAGCGTCAGAATTTCACCGAGAACACCTCCATCAACCTGTCGTAGGTAATCGGCTTGAGGATTATGCCGGCGAAGATTTCGCTCCTTTCGTCACGCACAAACTCCGCGTCGGCCGTCACGGCGAAGACCGGGATTCGCCTGAACCGGTCGTCGGCGCGAAGAGCCTCGACGAGTTCGATGCCGTTCTTGTTCGGCATCCAGAGGTCGGTCAGCACGAAGTCGAACTCATGCCCGTCCACCAGCGCCTCGTCGAGCGTCGCGAGCGCCTCTACGCCGTCTCCGGCCTGCACGATCTCGCCGACGCCGGCGTGCGCGAGAAGCTGGGTCAGCACGTCGCGGTTGACCGACGAATCGTCGACGACGAGAACGCGATTGGGAAGATGCTTCGGCGCGGCCACGGTCTTCGGCTCGTCTGCAGAGATCGGTTCCGACGCGACTACGCCTGGTATCCTCACCCTGAACGTCGAGCCCTTGCCGAGCTCGCTCTCCACGTCAAGACTGCCGTCCATCGCCTCCACAAGCCGTTTGCAGATGGACAGCCCGAGCCCCGTGCCGCCCGCGCGGTCGGCCGAATGGCTGGGGTCCTGCGCCTGCACAAACGGATCGAATATGCGATTCAGAAATCCGGACGGGATCCCGCAGCCCGTGTCGGACACGAAGACCTCGATGCCCGATCCGGAGCACGAAGCCGCCACGGACACTTTCCCGCCGTCGGTGAACTTGACGGCGTTGCCGACGAGATTGAAAAGTATCTGGCGGAAGCGGTGTCCGTCCAGAAGCACCGTGGGCACGCTCCCCGTCATGTTCTCAAGGGCAATCCCCTTCTTCGCGGCGGCTATCCCGAAGGACGCGAACACCTCGTCCACGAGCTCGGACAGCCGCATGGGCCTTGGCTGGAGCACCAGCTCGCCGGAATCGATCTTGGAGAGGTCGAGGACATCGTTGACGAGCTGGAGGAGCGTCGTGCCGCTGGAGCGGATCGCCTTCAGCGCCTCTTCCCGCTCGGCCTTGTCCGAGATGCCGAACTGAAGCAGCTCGGAATAGCCGAGGATCGCGTTGAGGGGCGTGCGGATGTCGTGGCTCACGATGCTGAAGAACATGTTCCGCGCCTTCTCTGCGGCGTGGGCGCGCTCAAGCGCGTCCTCGAGTTCCGCCGCGTGCTTCGCCGACTGCTCGTCCTGGATCACGAACACCTGGAAGAAGCAGTTTACGATGAGGCATCCGAGCGACGTAAAAGGCGTAAGCGGCCACACGACCTGCAGGACCATGGACACCGACATGGTGACGCCGCACAGGACCACCATCGCGCTGCGGCGGCGCGCGAATCCCCTGGTTCGCACGCCCTTCGCCACCACGAGCATGGACACCAGCATGCCAAAGGCGATCATCATGAAAAACGCGGGGTCGCGCAGCCATCCCGTCTGGTAGACGCCCTGTTCGTCGAAATAGAAGAGGCACCGGGTGAACGGATTGGCCGCCATCGCCAGAAGGTTGAAGGCCAAGAGCGCGTATCCACACCAGTCGAGGATGCGCGACGGCCACCGGCCGAAGGCGAGGTAGTCCGCGACGAACTTGCCCCACAGGAACACGAACGCTACAAGCGACAGGAAGAAGAACAGGGTGTCGACGTACCAGGGCACGAACCAGCGCAGTCCGGCGAAAACGCCCCACATCGCGTCGGTCACGTAGTAGGCCAGCACGCCGAACAGAAACAGCCTGTAGCGCTTTCCGTGCGCCGTCTCGATCCGCGGGCCGAAGAGCAGATTGCGGTTGAATATCAGGTGGAGCACCAGCGCCACCATCGAGAAGACGGAATACATGTAGTTCTGCATGCTTAAGACCTCCTATAAGCGGTACCGGAAATAGAAATCCGAAGGCGGCTATCCCTTCAGCAGCGCAACGAGTTCGCTGCGCGCCGTCTCCAATCTCGACTTCAGCCCGGCATAAGCCCGGGCGCGCACCGCGTCCCAATCGCCGCGATCCTTAAGCGCGGCGAGGACATGTGCCGTCACCTTGTTCCAGTCGCAGTCGTATACGCTTCCCTCGACTGTGCGACCGAAGTTGGAGAGCCAGTTGGCCAGCTTAGATCCGCGCGCGATTCCGAGCCCCGGGGTGCCGGCGTTGGCCGCGAGAATCAGCAGATGCAGCTTGCTCGAAAGGACGACATCGCATTTCGCGGCCGCCTCCATGACAGCCTCGGGAGTTGTCCCCGATATGCACTCGACGCCGAGCGATTCAAGAAGCGCGCGATCCGTTTTCGGATTCATCGGAATGCCGAGTACCCGCGCGCCAGATTCGCGCACTGCCGCAATCAGGCCTTTCACCCCACCAAGGTCCGCAACCTGCCGCTGTGTCGAAATGCAAAGTCCCAACGCAGCCCCCTCTGCGCCCCTGCGCCTCTGCGTTGAACATTCCCCATTTCCAAGCAATATCGCCGAGTCGGCGGTGACCTTTGCGCCGGGGAAGCCGGTCTGCGCGAGCATTGCCGCGCTCTGCGGATCGCGCAGCCACACCCCGCGGCACCGCGGCAGAACCGCCGCGACGCGACTCGCGAGCCTGCCGCGCAGGCGCCTTTCGTACCATCCAAGGAGTCCCAGGCACCGAAGCACCAGCCTCCGCTTTCCTCCCGCCTTGAAGAACACTGGGTTCAGTTCGTCGTCCATCCCGACGCCCCAGATGAAAGTGGCGACATCAGCTCTTTGCGCTGTTTCGAGAAGATCGAGAGCGACATGCGGATAATCTGAAAGACCTGTTGCACCGCACCAGATGTAGGCGTCGTGCCTGCGGACAACATCTTCAAAGCCGTCCAAACCGTGACCGGCAAAGCCAAACGGCGGCACAACATTCACGCCGAGAAGATCGGCCGTCGCAGGATCGGCCGTCGCAACGGTGAGCTCTACGCCCGGGAGCGATTCCCTAAGCATCTTCACGACGCCGGCAATTATCGCCTCGTCGCCGATGTTGTCGCATCCAAGCGGGATTCCTCCTAGAAGTATCTTCATTTGCAAGACTCCTTATCGCCAATTGTCCATATTTTTCTAGACAATAGCCCTAGGTTGTAGCACAATTTCAATTGCATAATACGATATCATTATAGCAAATTATACGCCGAAATTGTAAGAAGAGCCCAGCAATGTAATCAACCCGCTATGGCAACATCCAATATCCCGGCAATTCGTCAAGTGACTTCGCTGGCTTTCTTTGCGGCGAAATCGGACTGCGACTCGAAGGATTGATGAGATAGCCTGTCACGCTGGCTGCGGGGGCGATGGTCTCCCAGACTGTATATTCGCTCGCGCCAACCGTCAATCCTTCAAGATTGGCCCACCGACGCCAGATCGGCCACTTTGACGCCTTCGTCTTGTCTCCGCCCCAGACCATTTCGACCGCCTTCTGCGGCATTGCGTACGTCCAGCGGTACGGAGTAATGCCAGGGACGTACTCCGCTATCCCGTCAACATACGACGGCAGGTCCAGGAATGTGACTGGATAGACATCTCCCAGCCCACTCGTCAGCGTCGCGCCCTGGGGGTTGCATCCGTTGTGAAAGTCATTGGCAACGCTTATGGCGTCCAGATATTTACGCTCTCCCGTAACCTGGTGTGCGAAGACAAAATACTGCGCACGGACCAGAGGGTGCGCGTGTCCAAAGCCCATGGTATGCACCCATCCCTTCCGGGGAGCCCACCAGGGTGCGCGATAGGCATACGACGTCTCCATCTGCTCGTAAATGTCCTTTGCCGCACGCATTTTGCTCGCCTCCCAGTCCTTGAAGAACTGCCTAAGCTGCTCGGGATAACCAAGCGCCCGTTCGCCGGCGAAAAGGAGCGGCATCCACGCATAGGCATTGCGCCGCCACTCGCCGCGATCCTTCTCTAGGGCTTTCACTGTCGACTCGATATACTGAGTGTCTTCCGTGAGAGCGTATAGGTTGACAGCAGCCTTGACTAGATAGGACATAGGCATTCCTGCGTCTTCTGTCCATGTAACCATCTCGGTTTCGGTCCGCTTGAAAATCTTCCCCGTCGTGTATTTCACCTCGAACACATCTTTCTGCGGACTGGCGTGCATGGCGAAATCCCAGGCGCGCTTTGCGGACTCAAGGTACTTCTCGCGAAACACCGGATTACACCGCGCAAGGAGAGCTGCATGAGATGCGTACATCAATGAGCTTTTGCGCGTCGCGCGCGAAAGCGCATAGCGCATCTGGTCCTTCTCCGCGACATCGACCGGGCCGGGGTGCCTTGTCGACTCGATCCAAGTGCCCACTCCGCCGTCCTTCTGCTGCCCCGCGATTATATGCCTAAGGCCCCATTCCGCCTCGTCGAGAATGTCCGGTATCCCATTGCCGCTCTCGGGGATGGCGAGCTGTCCGTCGTAGAAATTCTGCGGACGCATAAGATACACGGCGCAAAGGTCGTTTACAATCTGGAGGTGCTGCGGACGTCGATCGTAGTCCGCCGCGTCATGCCATCCGCCGACAAGCCGCAACCTCTCGCCGTGCTCCCAGTCGGTGTTGTGCCGAATGATGTCAAACCATTTTGTTTTTGGGGAGAGCTTACCTTCTTCAGGTGCAAACGTGCCGCGCACGACATCCGTATGGCACGCCCCGGCGGTCCAGTGCGTGTACGGCTCGGTCTTCGCTATTCCGCAGCGCTTCTGGTACAGGCCGCCCATATGGACGCGAAACGCTTCCTCCACCACACCGGAAGCTATGCGGAAGCTTGCGCTGCGCCCGACGCCATCAACACGAACGTAGTAGACGCCCTCATTCGTGACGGACGAGAAATCCATTTCGTAAGTGTACTCGCCGGTAAAGGGGACCCCTTCCTTTGTCGTGTCGTCGTCAATGCGATGGACAGGAGGGACAGGCGAGGCAAGCGCGACTTCACCCGTCTTCGCATTGACAAGCTCCCATCCTCTGACCTCTTCCCTCATTTTCCATGAGCCAAAGACGGGGCCCAGCCATGCGCCTACGTATGCGAACTTTGGCGCATCTGGGAGATATCCAACCTGGTTTACCTTGAAAAGCGGACTCGGCTTTTCGGAATCGTAGTCCGCGAACGGCTTGTCCTGACGGCGAAAGACGGCATGCACGACACGCGGCTTCCACTTTCCCCAATCCGCAAATGGGTCGACAAGCCCCTGCGGAACCGGCCAGTAGCCAGGTTCCGACGCGAGCTTCGCCCCTTCCGCCGCATCGTCCGTCTGGTAGACGCTGGTAAAAGGATCAAGAAAACGCAGCATGGTGGCCGCGATAAGGATGTATGTTGTCATCGGACTGTCCGTCCTTCCTCTGGCATTGTTGCTGAAAATATCAATTCCATTGTCTTTAGATTATAGCACAATTTACTGCAGAATGGTATCAACGGCACAGCATCCTCGCGAACCGCAGACGCAGTTACACAATTCGGCGGAGATAAGGAAGCCTTCTGCACAAGGCCGCGAAAACAAAACTAGCGACACATGTTGCCAGACATAGCGCGATGCGCACGGTCACGAAACCCCAGAGCGAGGACGGAACAACTTTCACAAACATCGTCATGACAAGAGGATGTACAAGATAGACCCCGAAGACTAGTCTGCTTGCCCGAAACAGCATCTGCGCGGTCACATCCGGAATGATGCGTCCGAGATAGAGTGACGCGACCGTGACGGACAATCCCCCCCAGACGCCCGTGAAACCCAGATAGTGGAAAATCGGATATCCGGCGTGAGCACCGCCCGTGGCCGACATGAAGATCATAAAGCAGAAATAGGCCGCCGCCAGAACCGCCGAGCAGCGTCCTGCGAGCGGAGAGATGCCCCTCCGCGCGACAATTCCGCCGATGGTGAACATCGCGGCATACGGTATGGAAATAAGAATCGGACAACGCCACGGATCAGCATCCCATGCGCTGGGAAACAGCGACACAAAAAGCTGCAGGCACAGAACAGCGACAACACCGCCGGGGCGTTTAGCTGCAGCCCAGCACAACGGAGCCATTAGATACAGCCCCAGCAGCATATACACAAACCAGAGATGGAAGAAAGGCGTGCAACGCAACCATTTTCCGGCAAGACCGAGAATATCCGCATCCTTGTGCAGACATCCTGCGGCGGAGAACAGAATGCTCCAGAACAAAGTCTGCAGTATTATTCCGCCTAGCCTTCGCCTGTAGTAATCTCCAGCACCTGTCCGTTCGATGCTGGGCAGTGTATGGTATCCACTTAGAACGACAAAGGCCGGAACAGCCCAGAAACAGCACCCTGACACGATGGAGAATATGTCGAATTCGGCCGAGGACCCGACAGGTACATGGAAGTATGACCCGACATGAAGCATCACGACCGCCGCGACGGCGACGATTCTGAGCAAGGCGCTGCCGCCGTCCACGACGCGTGCGCCCTTATCCGGAGCTACCTGAGAATCCTTCATGGGAGAAGTCCTCTTGATGATTCGCGGCAAACATTGATGCAATCAAGCTTCATATATTGTCATTATAGCAAAACCTGAGCCGAAATGGTATAATGTATGGTAATGAAAATTTTGATAACAGGTTTTGCTGGTTTCATAGGATTCCACGCGGCACGCGAGTCCCTGCGCCGCGGGTGGGAAGTCGTAGGCATCGACAACTTCAATGACTACTACAGCGTAAAGCTCAAGAGGGACCGCGCCGCCGTTCTTGAAGCTCTTCCCGGATTCTCCGCGCGCGAACTCGACATCTGCGATCTCGAAGGTCTGCGCGGCGCATTTGCCGCGGAAAAGCCTGACGTAGTGCTCAACCTCGCCGCGCAGCCGGGGGTGCGCTATTGCATAGACCATCCCTTCGTATACCAGAAGACGAACATCGAGGGCTTCCTAAACGTTCTTGAATGCTGCCGCCACGCGGCGAAGATCCCGAAACTCGTCTTTGCTTCGTCGTCATCCGTCTACGGCGGAAACAAGAAGATGCCCTTCGAGGAGTCTGATAAAGTGGACACCCCGATCAGCCTTTACGCAGCGACGAAGAAGGCGAACGAACTTATGGCGCACACGTACTCGCACCTCTATGGGATGCAGACTATCGGACTCAGGTTCTTCACCGTCTACGGCGCGTGGTATCGTCCGGACATGGCGCTTTCGCTCTTCGCGGACGCGATGCTGCACGGCAGGCCGATCAAAGTGTTCAACCACGGCGACATGCTGCGCGACTTCACGTACGTCGACGACATAGTGGACGGCATAGTCCGCGTAGTCGAGTCCAACGCCCTTCCCGCCTACGACATCTTCAACATCGGCAACCACCGCAGCGAAAAGCTCCTCGACGTCATCAACGTCCTCGCGAATTCGCTCGGCGTGGAACCGAAGATGGAGATGCTCCCCATGCAGGCCGGCGACGTCTATGCGACATACGCGAGCATCGAGAAGCTCAACAAGGCCGTCGGCTACGAGCCGAAGACGACAATCCGCGAAGGCATCCCCGTCTTCGCGAAGTGGTACAAGGAGTATCACGGACTATGAAACCATTCTTCTCCATCATCGTTCCATGCTGCGACGTAGAACCATATGTCAGGGCATGCTTTGACTCTGTTCTTTCTCAAGCATTTGGCGACTGGGAGATCATCGCCACAGTCGAGGAGTCAAAGGACAAGACCGAGGAGATTGTCCGCGAATACGCCGCTAAGGATCCTCGCTTCAAGGTCTTCACCGGACCACGCACCGGCTCGTGTTCCGTTTCGCGCAACATCGGCATCGACAATGCCCGTGGTGAATACATCATTTTCCTCGACGGGGACGACACGATAACCGAAGGCTCGCTCCAGCGCCTCCACGACAAGATCGCCGCGCGCCCCGGCGCTGATCTCTACCCCTGCGCTGTTCAGGTCCTAGATGCGAATACTGGAAAGATCACGGAGGTGAGAGACAACTATCCCTTCGACGCAAAAACCGAGTTTACAGGACCCGAGGCCACCCTTTTCATCGCGGGCATACGCAAGCATCCCGCTCCGATGATGCAGCTGACGATCTGCCGAAGGGAGTTTCTCGTTGAGAACAAGCTCAAATGCATCTACGGCCTTCGCGGCCAGGACAGAAACTTCACGCCGCGCGCATTGTATTTCGCCAAACGAGTCTGCCCCCTGCACGAGCCATACTACCTCTATCTCAACAACAGGATGGGGTCTGTCGTCACGTCGATCGACAAGGGGGATCTCCTCAAGGACGAGGCCATAATACATCAGTCGCTTTTTGAATTCCACTCGCTTGTGAGCGCAGATCCCAGTTTTGACAGGCAACTGACGACCAAATGGGGGCAGAGCTGGATTAGCTGGATTGCTTACACATGGTTCAGCCCAACGCGCATCAAGAGTATTCCGCGCGCACGGCGTGTTGAAACGCTCAAAATGCTCTTCAAAAACGGCAACAACGATTTCGGACCCCTACTCAGCGGCGTATCAATATCTCTGCGGTTTGCCGGGAAGGCCATGTATCTGTTTTCGCGACATCCCATCATTCGCATCCCAATTGAGATGTTCTTCCGTCTCTACTTCCTACTTTCAAAGATCAAATCGTCATAATCATGAAAAACGTCCTGCTGTACTACAACTTCAGCTATCCGCTCGGCGGAGGGGATATCCTGCCGCTCACTTTCGCGTCATGGCTGCAGTCCAGATGCGAACTGACCCTGGCCGTAGACTCGGAAACTGGGCTCAGCAGGGCGCTTGAAGCATTCGGCGTACCGCTCGACACCAAACGAATCAAGATTGCGACGCTCCTCCCCAACGGGCTAAACTCTAGGTCGCACAATTTCTACTGGTCCTACAGAAGGTCACTGAAACTGAAGCACCTTGCGGCAAAGGCGGACATCTGCATATCAGCG
>Ga0129306_1002160_pt1 | contig 18546 bp, 18 predicted proteins | sample P827metagenome_FD_94438 | JGI IMG/M metagenome (GOLD analysis project Ga0129306, IMG submission 94438) | Capybara group fecal microbial communities from Wisconsin, USA - P827 metagenome | ecosystem: Host-associated > Mammals > Digestive system > Large intestine > Fecal | place: USA: Wisconsin... | reverse complement strand
TGTTACATCCGTCACGATGCAACTCAATCGTAAAGGTTGATCCTTTATTTATGCAACTGTCAATGTACTATGCCGCCGGGTCAGCGGCTGAGCTATCACATAGAAAAAATGATTGACCCTATAAAATCATAGTCTTTGATCAGATCCATGACATTTGCGCTTGTCACATAATCATAGTATGTGTTGACTGTTACACCAGGATTGATCGCCCGCATCGTTTCCGCCGCGGATTCAACTTTTTTCTTTCCGATGTCGTTCGTCGTATGTATGACCTGACGCTGAAGATTGGACAGATCCACTACATCCGCATCGACGATTCCGATCGTCCCGACACCGGCAGCCGCAAGATACAGGGCTGCCGGAGCGCCGAGTCCTCCGGCTCCGATTATGAGAACTTTTGCGTTAAGAAGTTTCTTCTGGCCTTTGACGCCGACTTCTTTCAGGATGATATGCCGGCTGTAACGCTCAAGCTGTTCATTTGTAAAAGCCATTATCTTCCTCCCCCCATGAAGTACAGGAACTCGACCTCATCACCTTCATTAAGCGCATGAGTATCGAAAGTATCCCTGTCGATAAACTCCTCATTTACAGAGACAGTTACATACTGCGGTGTTTCCACCTGTTCCTGTTCTATAAGGGCCGAAACGGTTATTCCGTCAGCAACTTCTTTCTTTTCTCCCGAAACCGTGATCTTCATCTTTGTAATCCTTTCCTGTTTAGGTTAAGCAAATGTCTTTAATACTTTTACAAGCGCATCGATATCATCCGGCGAATTGTAAAGGGCAAGTGTCGGTCTGACCGAACTCTCATACCCGAACCTTCTCAAAACCGGCTGCGCACAGTGATGACCTGTCCTTACCGCTATTCCGTATGCATCAAGTCTCTTGCCGACTTCTTCATCCGAATATCCGTCAAGCGTAAAAGCGAGGGCCGAAGCCTTATTGAGGGCAGTTCCGATGAAATGAAGCCCTTTCACGCTGCTCATTTCCTTCATGGCATACTGAAGAAGCTCATGCTCCCAACGGTATACACACGGCATGCCGATCGCTGACAGATATTTGAGCGCTTCACCGAGTCCTACCGCATCCGCGATGCTTCCGGTTCCTGCCTCAAACTTGTTCGGAGCGGGATTGTAGATCGTTCTCTCAAAAGTCACATCGGCTATCATATTTCCGCCGCCGTGATACGGCTGGGCGGCTTCGAGCAGTTCCTTCTTGCCGTATACCGCTCCTATGCCTGTAGGTGCAAAAATCTTATGACCCGAGAATACGAAAAAGTCGACATCAAGTGCAGATACATTTACAGGTATATGTGCGACTGACTGTGCACCGTCCACCAGTATCCTTACTCCGTGTCGGTGTGCGATGGCTATGATCTCTTCGATCGGAGTTACCGTTCCAAGCACATTGGATACATGGGTTACGGAGACGAATTTTGTCTTTGGCGTGAACAGCTTTTCATATTCATGAAATATCAACTGTCCGGTCTCGTCGCACGGTATGACCTTGATCACCGCACCCGTTGCCTGTGCAATAAGCTGCCAGGGAACTATGTTGGCGTGGTGCTCGAGTATCGATACGATTATCTCGTCACCCGGCTCAAGGATCGGCTTAACATATGCATTTGCGACCAGATTGATTCCTTCCGTTGTTCCGCGGACGAACACGATCTCCTCTGATGAAGGTGCTCCGATGAAATCCCTTACGGTATCTCTTGCATCTTCATATGCATCGGTAGACCTTGCGGCAAGAGTATGTGCTCCTCTGTGAACATTGGAATTCTCATGTTCGTAATAGTATTTCAGTCTGTCGATGACTGCCTGAGGGCGCTGAGTTGTTGCTCCGTTATCAAGCCACACGAGCGGATGTCCGTTGATCTGTTCTCTTAATATCGGAAAGTCATCCCTGATCTGTGCAAGCGTCTTACTTCCGATCCTTATCGAATCGTTTCGCGATGTTGATCTCTCGCCTTCGTTTTTTGAATACCGGACGCTGTCACCTCCAAGCGATGTCGGCGCATCAATCTTGCGGTCATGCTCTTGTGCCTGAGTCTGTGACATTACCGAAGGAGAGTAGCTTGTGCTGCTGTCAGTTGTTACTGCAGGCATATCTGCCACGCCGGGAAGATACTCAGCTTCTGGTGCACTTGCTTCTTCGACCGACTGAAAATACGGATCAGCGCTGCCATATCCGAACGGGTGCTCCCAGTCGAACTCCTCCGAAGCAGGCTGCGTCTCATTGACACTAACTCCCGGTACAGACTCTTCCGTAGCTATAGACGTTATACCCTGTGAAACGTCTGCTTCCGGTACGGAGGCAACCGGGATATCTGTCTCGGGAACTCCGTACACACCTTCCGTCAGATCGGGAAACAGTTCATTGGCAAGAATGGTCAGTTCTCCCGCGCTTGGAACGCCGGCAAGGTTTTCAATCGTAGTCATAATATTCACCTACTTCTACATCTTCAAGCACAGCTATCGCATCATCGGCAAGTATAGCTGCAGAGCAATATAAAGACAGAAGATAGGATGCTACACCTTTATCGTCGATCCCCCTGAAACGTACTGACAGACCTCTTGAATGCTCATTCTTGAGTCCTGCCTGGAACAGGCCTATAACACCTCTCTTGGCTTCACCGGTACGGATAAGAAGAATGTTTGTCTTTCCGCTTTCGGACTTGGGATTCTTAAGGCCGTCAACAAGGAGCTTGTCTGTGGGAACAATGGGAATGCCTCTCCATGTAAGGAAGGTTCCTCCCGCAATGTTTACCACTACCGGCGGAACGCCCCTCTTAGTGCACTCTCTTTCAAATGCGGCGATCGCTCTCGGATGAGCAAGGAAGAATGAGGGCTCTTTCCATACCTTTGAAATCAGTTCATCAAGATCATCCGGTGTCGGTGCGCCGTTTCTGGTCTGTATCCTCTGTGAATCGGCAATATTCTTAAGAAGACCATAATCATCATTATTGATCAGCTGACTCTCCTGACGCTCACGGAGCGACTCTATGGCAAGCCCGAGCTGTTCCTGAACCTGATCGTAGGGAACGCTGTAAACATCCTCTACTGCAGTATTGACATTGATGATCGTTGAGATCGAATTGAGCACATACTCACGAGGCTCGGTCTCATACTGGACAAATCCGTCAGGGATAATATCGGATTTCTTGGTCTGGCTGCAGAGTACATCAAGAGGTGTCTCACCTTCCACTACTTTGTTAACCCTGTAGATACCTGTTTCCAGTCCCTTGAACTCAAGAAACTTTGTGAGCCACTTGGGTGTGAGTGCTCCGTACTGAGGCTTGGTTTTGGTGATATTCGCAAGATTATAAGCCGCTTTTGCTCCGAGCGCATTGATACCGGCGCTCTTGTTTTCGGGTTCCTTTGCCATGTTGATTTCCTCCTTTTTTGAAACCGGTTTATATTACAAAATTAAAGCCAGGCTCCCTCATGCGAGAAGACGATATCCTTCATCGCATCGATACCTCCTTTAAGGTTGTACATTTTTCCTTCGTATCCCGCTTCACGAAGCGTGTTGATCGCCAGGATACTGCGCTTTCCCGATTTACATATGAATATCGTATCTATCTCGGGATCAAGCTCCTTCATTCTCCTTGCAAGCTGACCTATAGGAATGATGATCGTGTTCGGGAATCGCATTATGGCACGCTCATGAGGCTCTCTGACATCCACTATCGTCATGGGATAATTGCTGTCCATTCTCTTTGTCAGTTCCTCCGGCGTGATGCCTTCAACCGGGACTTCGTCCTCCGATTCCTTCAGGCCGCAGAAATCTTCGTAATCATAATCCTCTACCGACAGGATTGTTTTGGACAGACCGCAGAGCGGACACTTGTTGTCCTTCTTAACGTTCAGGATCCTTGAGGTAAGATACAGGCTGTCCACTGTCAGAAGTTTTCCGTCAAGATGTTCTCCAATCCCGATAATGAGTTTTAATGCTTCATTTGCCTGTATACTCCCTATGATCCCTGCAAGCGGGCTGATAGTTCCGCCTTCGGCACATGTCGGTACCAGACCGGGCTCAGGCGGTTCGGGATACAGACAGCGAAGACACGGGCCGCCGTTATAGTTGAAAATCCCCACTCTTCCTTCATACTGATATATAGCCGCAAACACCTCCGGTATATCGAGAAGTGCACAGGCATCATTGATCAGGTATCTTGATTTGTAATTGTCGGTACAATCCAGGACAAGATCATATCCGTCAAATACTTCTTCTATGTTCCCTGAGTCCAGCCTTATATTCTCAGCTTCAAACTCTATTCCCCGGTTAATGTTTCTGACCTTGTCCTTTACCGCTGCGGCTTTGGGGCGATTCACATCACGGCTGCTATATAGCACCTGACTGGAAATATCAGCCAGAGCAACGTCATTATCATCAACAACCTTGATCGTTCCGACTCCCGCTGCTGCAAGATACTGTATCACCGCAGACCCGAGTGAGCCTGCTCCGCATACGATGACTCTTGCCGCTTTGATACGTTTCTGTCCCTTAACACTTATCTCTTTTAAAAGAAGATGCTTCTCGAAACGTTTGATATCGTTATCATCAAGCGTCTGAGCTTTCATCCTTGCATCATTGATTATCGAGTCATTCGCTGCTCCGCCGGCGATCGCGGGAAGGATGAGAAGCTCATCTTCCTCAGAGAGCTGTTTGTACCACATATCCGGAGCGGTGTGATCTTCATTTCCGACGTAAATACGGACAAATCTTCTCAGATTCTCATCCTTGTCAAACAGTATCTGTTTTGCGTCCGGATACTCATCCGTCAGATACTTCAGAACGGTCCTGACAGTGCCTGCCGGAGTCTCTATCACGTTATTTTTTCCGAAATAATTTCTGAGTGTTGCCGAGATAAAAGCTTTCATCTTCTTACAGGTCCTTTGTATATCCTATGATTTCTCCGACTATTCCTTTTTGTACAGATGCGATCACGTACAGCATCTGCGGTACCATCTGCTGCTTGTCCTCTGTTGATATCCTTGCCTCACAGTCAGGGTGTGAATGATAGAATCCCAGGATGCTGTAACCCTTTGCCTCTGCTTTCTTCTCAAGTTCATACAGCATGAGCGGATCTATCTCGTAATATGCGGCTGACCTTTCTTCTGTCGAGGTGTTTCCCGCAGTGAATACTTCTTTGATCGAACCGCTCTCATCACCTGCAAGGATGCCGCATCCTTCCAGCGGGTATGTTGCGGCCAGATGATTCTTCATCTCCTCAAGCGCCGCCGGGGTTATTCTGAATTGCCTGCGTGAAATCATCTATTAAATCCTCTGCATCTTCGATGCCGACACTGACCCTTACCGTATCGTCATATACACCCGCTGCCTCCGTCTCCTCGTGACTCGCCTGAATGTACAACGTCGATGCCGGATGGATCACAAGTGTCCTGATATCTCCGATATTGCTCGCTATGCATGCATACTTAAGTGAATTGATGATCGCAAAGGCGCGCTCCTTCGATCCTGTCCTGAAGCTCAGGATCCCTCCTCCGTATCCACCAAGCTGACTGTCAACATATTTGTGACAGGGATGATTGGGAAGCGTGAGGTAGTTTACCTCTATCCCCGGGATCTTATCAAGCGCATGCGCCAGTTTGTCAGCATTGCTGCATATTCTCTCCATTCGAAGTCCCAGCGTATCCGTTCCTATATAACTTAAGAAGGCATTTGCCGGAGCCATGCAACCGCCGAGGTTCTCCCAAATATCAGTACGCAGTCTTACCGAAAAAGCCATAGGACCGTATTTGCTGTACCCGGCCAGCGCGGTGTGCCTGGCAAAATCCCATTTGAACTTTCCCCCATCCACAATGATCCCGCCGATGGAATTACCGCCACCGTTTAAATATTTGGAAGTAGAATGGATGACGACATCTGCACCAAACGAGATCGGCCGTGCGATGAACGGCGTTGCCGTAGTGGAATCTACAAATAACGGGATTCCCGCTTCATGTGCTGCCTCAGCTACTTCTGCGATCGGTGCAACCTTTAATGAAGGGTTTGATATAAGTTCTGCAAAAACGAGTCGTGTCCTTTCATTCACCAGCCTTCTTACAGAGTCTCCGCTAAGTTCATCTACATATACGGTGTGGATCCCGAGCTTTTCAAGGTCATGCAGAAGTCCTATCGTTCCTCCGTACAGGCCGCTTCCCGCTATGATCTCACCTCCGCTTTCACATACGGCCAGAATAGACGAAGAAATTGCCGCCATGCCGCTGCTGCAGCTGATAGCACCTGCGCCACCCTCAAGTTCTGCAATCCTTTGCTCAAAAGCACTGAGCGTTGGGTTCCCTATCCTTGTATACGCATATCCCATCTTTTTATGGTCAAAGACCTTTTCAAGGTCTTCCATACACTCATACCTGAATGCACTGACCTGGGAGATCGGTGGAAGTATCTGACCTGATTCAAAACCCTGTGTACTTTTTCCGTGAAGAAGTTTGGTATTAAAGCGCATCTTACGTACCATTATCATTGATAAAAGTAATTAAACAGATATTATACATATTTACCTACTGTGTCAATAGGTATTTAGAAAATAATAATCCTTTTTCTCATAAATTCCGACTATATTACGTTACAGCAGATACTTCCTGATAAGGAGATGATGTCCAAGAACAAGCACTGCGATCGGAAATACGGTCCCGCAGAAGAGAAGCAGTGTCTTGTAGAGCGGATCTGCAGTCAGGAACACAGCCAGAGTATAACTTGCGGCTACTATCAGGCCGTAGCCTATCCACAGCAGTCCGTGTCCGGTATTCCACCCGCGGACACTCCTGAGGCAGGCTTCGGCAGGCGCTTCTTCACCGGAGTAGAAGGCAACCGGCTTCCGGCTGCACATCTGATGTACGCCGATGGCGATCAGTGACAGGGCCACAAGGCCGCCTATTACCAATGTGATGATCGATCCGGGTTCCATACTTGATGATCCTTTCCACAAGGCGCTACTCTGTCATGGAATATCGCATTTCTTTACTAATTATAATAACATTTGCTATAATTGTGAATGTAAATCCAACCAACCCTTTAACACATAAGAGGATATGATTATGAATCAAAAAAAGAAACTCAGTCTGCGTTTGATGCTTGTACTGTTTGCCATGGTACCTATGGTCACTGTCGCAGTGGTACTCGCGATCGTTTCATCCAGAATCATGATCAACAACCTGGAAGAAAACACCAAAGAAGAACTGAAAGTGGCAACGCAGGGGCTTCGTGAATACTATGAATACGACCTGATCTATGAAAATGATCTGGTTGACGGATTCGTGGATTACGAGCCGGATCTGTATATTGACAAGATACACGACAGCACCGGCGTTGACCTCACACTGTTTAAGGACAATGTCCGCTTCATGACTTCCCTTAGAAATGCCGACGGCACCCGTAATGAAGGAACCACCGCATCCGATGCCGTATGGGCCGCAGTCAGCAAGGGAGAGGATTACTACTCGGATGATGTAGTGATCGGCGGCAAAGATTACTACGTATATTATATGCCGCTTACCGATGGTACCCGCGTATTCGGTATGGCCTTCTCGGGTATACCGGCCACAACCATACAGGCTGCCGAGAGACATATAATCCTGCTGGTAATCGGAATCAGTGCCGCTTTTGTTGTCCTGTTCATCATACTGGCACTGCTGCTCGCAGTAAAAGTTGCTGATCCCATCAAGGAAGTGGCGGAAGGAATCCGCAAGCTCTCGGAAGGTGATGTGAATGTCACGATAGATGCTCATTCAAACATCAGGGAAACTACTACACTGATAGATTCCAGCAGTACTCTTACAAGTACCCTCTCCGAAATAGTCACCCAGATACAGGAAGCCATGGATTCTCTGTACTCGATCATCGGAACTACTACAAACCTGTCTGATGATGCTTCAGAGTCCACCGTACAGATATCCGAAGCGATGGGCGGACTGGCTAACTCCACTGAGATGATGGCTGAGTCAGTACAGGATATCAATGCTAATGTCATAGATATGGGTTCTATCGTTGAGGATGCCCAGACCACTGTCAAGGGCCTGACCGACAGCTCCAAGAATATGGAAGCAGCCAACAGAGATGCCCTCAAGTGCATCAATGACATTGCAGGCAGCTCAGAGAAATCAGCCGCTGCTGTAGAAAATATTGCAGAGAGCATTCAGAATACCAACGATGCTGTTAATAAGATCACCGATATGGTCAACCTTATATCAGAGATCGCATCACAGACCAACCTGCTGGCGCTTAACGCTTCAATCGAAGCTGCCCGTGCCGGCGAAGCAGGTAAGGGATTTGCAGTCGTTGCAGATAATATCAAGAATCTGGCTGCGCAGTCCAATGACTCCGCAGAAGAGATCAACGTTGTTGTCGGTGAGATCAGCAAGCTGTCCAACGCTTGCGTAGAGCAGGCCGATGCTGTAAAGAAACTGATAATGGAAGAGCAGGATATGCTCAGCCAGGCTAAGGGCCAGTTCGATACACTGGATAGCGAGATCGAGTCCTCCGTTAAGAACATTGAAACCGTGGAAGGCATCACCGATCAGCTCGGCACTATCAAGGATACGATAGTTAATGCTATCTCGGATCTGTCAGCTGTATCACAGGAGACCAGTGCTACCAATCAGGAGGTAACTGCTTCAACTGCGCTCGTATCAACAAATGTCAACTCCGTGACATCCAGCATGAGCGATATCAACTCCCTTGCCGACAAGCTGAAAGATGCACTGAGCTTCTTCAAAGTCTGATCAGATTAATATTCATATCAATTAAGATACAAAAAGCGGCCCGCATTACTGCGGACCGCTTTTTAATTCTTATACAAGTGTTTTCAGGATCACATCTGGTGTCTGACGACCAGATACTCGTCACCGTTCTGATAATACGGACACTCTTTGAATCCGGTACGCATTAAAGCACCGTAATCATCTTCGTCCATATCGACATCACAGACGTATTCTTCCAGATCTTCGTCGTAGATATAGTAGGTACAATCTTCACACATATATTACTGGAAGAGGCTTATCTTTGCGCGCTCCTCGTCTTCCTGACGCTTCTTCTGCATAGCCAGCTGAACATCATCAAGAGTGCGCTGCTTCTGAAGTCTCTGGATATAATCACCATACTCTGTATCGCCGGTACGGCTCTGAGCTGCTGTTGTGTTATAGGTTACAACATCGTTATATCCGATAGCTGCTTCAAAGGCATTAGTCTGAGCACCCAGCTCGGAACGGCCTTTGCTGATCATGCTCATTGCATTATCGATAGCCTTTAAATCAAAATCACCGGTAACATCGAAATCGGATATTCCGAGTGCATCGAGCGTAGCATTGACTGTCTTGAACGAACGCTCAGTACCGTTAGCATCCGACGAAAGCTTAAATACCTTGCCCTCCTCGTTATCCAGAAGCGGTACTCCGTTATAATTCGTACGCTCGGCGATCTCAGCGATACCCTGCTTTAAGCCGTCTATCTCTCCCTGGATATACTCTTTGTCCTCAGCTGACATCAGACCATTGCTGGCCTTAACTGCCAGTTCACGCATCCTCTGGAGATTCTCGGTGATCTCAGCGGTGGCGCCGTCAGCGATATTAAGGGCATTCTTCGCAGACTTCATGTTCTCGGTGCCGGCATTGTAACCACCGATCTGACGCTGCTGCTCCTGGAGGATAGCCATCTCAGATGCACCCTGAGCCGCTGTCTGAACCTTGCGGCCGCTGGATAATGCCGAATATACATAACCGGGGGATCCAATACCTATTCCGTTTACTCCGCTCATATCTCCACCTCCGTATAAAAGGGAATCCTGCTGATTCCGATAGTTAGTGTTATTGTACACACATAATACAACAGATTTCTGACAATTACACTATTTTTTTCACAAATCACCAAGAAACTTATACAGAAGGCTATACAGCTGAGCTGCTTCCTTTTCATTAAGTGGTGATCCGGATTTTGCCAATTCGAGTGGAATGTCCTTGCACTTCTCCTTCAGCTCATCTCCCTTCGGCGTGATACTTATGATCGTGACACGTTCGTCATCTTTTGAACGTTCTCTGGTGACATATCCTTCTTTTTCCAGATTCTTAAGGAGCGGCGTAAGTGTGCCGGCATCCAGATGTAGCATGCTGCCGAGCTGGCCGACAGTCACTCTCTCCTTTTCCCAGAGAACCATGAATACGATGTACTGCGTATAGGTAAGCCCCAGTGGTTTCAAGTACGGTGTGTATGCCGCCACAATTTTGCGTCCGCAGGCATACAGCGGAAAGCATATTTGGTTCTTAAGAAGCAGCTGTTCGTATTCCTGGGCCATCAGAGTAATCCTTCCACAAACTTATCTACGTCTTCCATTTTTGCGGTAGGCTCAAATCTGGCCACGACATTTCCGGATCTGTCTATCACGAACTTGGTGAAGTTCCACTTGATCTCGGGATTATTCTTATAATCCTTGTCGATCTTGGAGAGCATGGCACTCATAGCAAGTGCCTTGGGACCCTTTCCGAATCCCTCGAAGCCCTTCTGCTCCTTCAGATACCTAAACAGCGGGATAGCAGTCTCACCGTTGACATCTGACTTCTTCATCTGCGGGAACTGCGTATTGTACTTAAGCTGGCAGAAGTCATGGATCTCTTCATCGGTTCCCGGAGTCTGTCCGGCAAACTGATTACACGGTACGTCGATGACCTCAAAACCTCTGTCATGATACTTCTCATACATATCCTCGATATCCTTATAGTGAGGGGTGAATCCGCATCCCGTTGCCGAATTAACGACCAGGACCACCTTTCCTTCATATTCCTTCATGGATATCTCTTCGCCGCCTGCTGCCGTTACGCTCAGATCATAAAAACTCATTACTTTGACCTCCTATAATTTGAAACAAAAGATTATTTGTATTTGGTCATATTATATTTGGTCAAATATATATTGTCAAGCACCTTTTTATGCAATATTCGTCAGTTTATCAGCCTCCTTATACTTCTTGAAGAAAAGCATATAGATGATGCCGGCAAGAGCAATCCACCATCCGCTGTACATGGGATTCCTGACCCATGCATAGATTCCTTTGGTCTGAAGCTTATTCTCCGTAATGGACTCATCCATATCCGAGCGAAGTGCTCCGATAAACCATACAGCTATGCCGGCTATGGCGAGCAGGATGCCGATCACGCGGAATATTGTTACCCACGGAGCATCCAGTATCCCTATCTTAAAGACATAACCAAACAGAATGATTCCTATGATATTTATCATAGCCATTCCGTATATTATATAAGGTCCCACGCCGAACAAAGGCAGTTTCTGACCTTCTTTAGCGTAATTCTTCAGCATCTGACATATCCTCTTTCACTCATCATGTATAACTGATTCCGTATCATTATATCCTTAAGATGCCTGCAGCGAAACCATATGAGCATATGTTCCGTTATTGCTCATAAGCGATTCATGATTTCCTCTCTCGATGATCTTACCGCCTGATATTACCAGGATCTGATCCGCATCCTTTATGGTCTTGAGCCTGTGTGCGATGACAAGGAGTGTCTTGTCCTTACAGAGTTCTGATATTGCCTCCTGTATAGCCCTTTCATTATCGGCATCCACACTTGCGGTTGCTTCATCAAGTATTACTATGGGAGAATCTTTCAGTATGCATCTTGCTATGGATATCCTCTGTTTTTCACCTCCGGACAATGACGCACCGCCTTCTCCGATCATGGTATCAAAGCCTTCAGGAAGCTGCATTATAAAATCATAGCATCTGGCTTTCTTTGCTGCTTCTTCTACTTCCTGCCTCGTCGCTTCCGGACGGCCTATGGCGATATTATTATAAACCGTATCCTGGAAAAGATAGACTCTCTGGAACACCATACTGATCTGATCCATCAGGCTGCCCAGTGAGACATCCCTTATATCTTCTCCCCTTACAAGTATACGTCCGCTCTTAACATCCCAGAAGCGCGCAAGAAGCGACGCTATGGTTGATTTTCCTCCTCCGGAAGGTCCGACAAGTGCAGTCATCTGACCCTGTTTTACTTCAAAAGACACATTATCAAGAACATCCTTGTCGGTGTATGCAAAGCTGACATTATCATACGCAATTTCGGCGTAACCGGATCCTGCGTCTGCATCACTTACGATTTCTTTCTTTCCTTCATCCGCCAGTTCCTCTGCAGCAAATACTTCTTCTATCCTGTCAAGACTGGCATCCGTCACGGTAAGCCTGGCCATCTGTCCGTAGTAGCTCTTGATCGATACGAACATGTCAAAAAGGAAAAGCGCCATGCCGACCATATAAACATCCGATATCGCTCCTGAATTAAAAAGATACGCACACAATGCAAGCACCAGAGCAGTACCTATGCCGAAAGTCAGGTAAAGCGCCCTCGCCCACGGACCGTATGCGACTTCAAAGTCTATGCTCTCCCGACAGCTCTTATCAAATTCATCAGTCAGTCGCCTGGACTTTTCACCCAGCATGTTGTATGCCTTGATGATCCCTATTCCTTCCGCGAAATCAAGCACCTCTTCCGTCAATGATTCACTTGCTTCCTGCTTTATCACGGAATGTTTTGCAGTTGTTTTCAGCATCAGATTTCCGACTATGATAAATGCGGCCACTATCATAAGAGCTAACAATCCAAGCCGTATGTCCATCACGAACATCATGACCGTCATGATCCCCTGGGAAATGATAAAAGTCACCAGTTCGGATAACACTCCCATACAGTTTTCTTCAATAAATACCATATCGGTAGCAAGAACCGAACTGATCTTTCCAATATTTCCTTCGGTGAAATAGCCCATGGGAAGTTTTCTCAAATGATCACCCAGGCGCAGACGCATATCCGCAAACACCATATAACCTGCCGCCGATTGGAGCACATTGGATAAATGCTCAAATAACGCCTGCAGAATAACACTGGCAAGTACGGCGATGCCAAGTAAGATGCATTTGCTCTTATCCATCTGCCCCTGCATAAACCAGCTTATGCAAAAAAAGCAAAGTATCAGCGGAGCCTTCATCATTAGTCCTTTTATGAAAGCTGTAATATATGAAGCACGGATCCTCCCCTTATACTTTCCCGTATTATTTATCAGTCTGTGCATTATCTTTAACATGTCATTATGCCTCCCTTACTTTCCAGGTACTTGCGGAAACCGACGCTTCCCACAGTTTTTTATACTCGGCACAGGAATCCAACAGTCTGTCGTGAGAATCTGCCGCAATACACTTTCCTTCCTTCATCACACAGATCTTATCGGCATTCTTTATGGTTGAAAGCCTGTGAGCGATCACGAGCACTGTCTTATCCCTCACTATCTCATCGAGCGCCGCATTCATTTTCTCTTCATTCTCGGGATCCATAAATGCCGTTGCTTCATCAAGAACTATGATCGGTGCATTCTTAAGGATCGCCCTAGCAAGCGATATCCTCTGACGTTCTCCTCCCGATAACTGCTTGCCTCCGTCACCCGCCTGCGTTTCTATACCGTCAGGGAGTCTTTCAAGGAATTCGTTACACTGGGCTCTTTCCGCGGCTTTCAGCACTTCCTCTTTAGTGGCATCCGGCCTACCTATAAGGATGTTTTCATACAAGCTTGTATTAAACAGAAACTGCTCCTGTGAAACAAAAGCAACCTGATCGTTAAGTGCCTCAAGCGACATATCCGTAATATCCTGTCCGCCTATCGTTATACTTCCCGAATCAATGTCGTAGTAATGTACCAGAAGCTTTGCAAGTGTTGACTTTCCGCTTCCGGATTCGCCCACAAGTGCGGTGGTGGTTCCCTGTTTGAGAGTCAGATCTACTCCATGAAGCACCTCCGTATCCTCATAGCCGAAGTGAACATCCTTAAATTCAACATCCAGACCACTGCCTTTAAACGGGGATGTACCCTCATTAAGAGGTGGATGATCCATCATCTTCTCAAGCTCGGCTATCTTATAATCAAGCTGAGGGAATTTACCGGCAAAATTGAGAGCCTTCAGAACAGAAGGTCCCACTGCAAAAGACATGCAGAATACCAGAACCATCTTGTCAAGCGCAATAGTTCCGCCAAGCACCATCATGGAACCAAAGGGCAGCATCAACAGTACAAGACACGGAAGAACGCTTGAGTATATCGCCATCCATGGCCAGCAGACCTTATACCAGTCAAGCGTAAAGTCGCGATAGCTTCTTACTACATCACCGAATCTCTTGTATGAATCGCCATCCTTATTGAATACCTTGACCACCTCCATGCCATTTACATACTCGATGATCGTATTGTTCATGTTCGCGGCGGATTCATAATATGCATTCATCTTTTCCATTCCGGACTTCATCATCATGCTCATTGCGAACATTCCTACTACCAGAGGTACCAGCGATAAAAGACCGAGCCTCCAGTTAAAAACAAACATAAGGATAATGATGATGACGGGGACAGCGATATTGGCTATTCCCTCCGGGATCGCATGCGCCAAAAGAAGCTCAACCTGATCTATATCATCGGTAAATACCTTCTTTATACGCCCTGTACCCAGTTCTGTTATATTTCCCAGCGACTGTTTCTCAAGTTTTCTCTGCAGGGAAATCCTCAGGTTTCTCAGGGTGTTATATGCACTGATATGCGAAAATGTAAGTCCCTGCACGTAAGAGATTGAGTAAACTATCTCGCATACTGCGATTGCGACAACCCTTATCAGGATAAAAGAAGCGTTAATACTCTCTCCGCGTGTAAGTGGTGAGATTATCTGATAAAGAAAGAAGTATGGTGCAACATTGGCAATAATTCCTAAGGACATCATTATCGTCGCCCACACGGTGTACTTTTTGTATTCTCCAATGTAAGGAGATACTCTCTTAAACATTTCGTTCCCTCCTGCTTAACTTTATTGGGTTAGCAATTGCTAACCCTGCGTTTATTTTTTAGCCGTCATATGACGGCTTAAAATCGTGTTTATTTCATTTGAAGCGCTTTAGTCCAGTCATAGAATCTGCACATAACTTTGCAATGCTCTTCTATTTCCTTCCAAGTCATTTTATGAATAAACGGTTCATAGATTGCTGTCCAGAAGGATGTACAAAGTACATGCATATCATCCCGGGAAATATCTGCCTTCGCCAGTCCGCGTTTTTTTGCCTCCAGGTAATACTGCATATACGCATCGGTCATACGCAGGGCAAATTCATGTCCGTAATTCTCATAAACCGTTCCTGCCGATTTTTCCAAAAGTAAAACAAAATCGTCTCTTATTTTCCAAAGGATTCCGAATAGATCCAGAATGAATCTCTCGTTCATATTCCAGGTGGCGCGAACTTCTTCATCTGTCATCCCGGAAAACTCCATATCCGTTCGCACCGCTACAAAGTCATCCAAAATATCTGCCGTATCTTTTACAACAGCACAAAAGAGCTCTTCTTTGCCCTTATATCGTTTATATACCGCCCCTGTTGTCACGCCGGCATTTTCACAAATGGTCTTGAGATCAGCCTTAATGAATCCGTTTTCCATAAACTCTTTTCGGGCGCTATGCAACAATCTGGGATCAATACTCGTATCTCTTACAGACATTATTTCTCCAAATAAAAGTGTTATCGATAATTCAATTACCGATAACACTTTTATCACATTCTTATGCTTATGTCAAGCTCCTCTTTATGCTGACTGCATCTTCCAGCTGGCAGCTTCCTCTCTGAGCTTTATGAATTTGCCATATCTCTCATTGCTTCGGAGCAGTTCTTCGTGTGTACCGCTGCTGATTGTTCCCCCATCAAGTACCACGATCTGGTCGGCATTCCGTATCGTCTTGAGCCTGTGTGCGATCATGATCACTGTTTTATTCTCCGTCAAAGCATCAAAGGCAGCGATCAGTTTATCTTCGTTCTCAGGATCAACATTGGCTGTTGCCTCATCAAGTATAATGATCGGAGCATCCTTAAGGATTGCTCTTGCAATGGATATCCTCTGCTTCTCTCCTCCCGAAAGAGTTGCCCCGCCTTCGCCTATCACTGTGGAATAACCCTCCGGAAGCGACATTATAAAATCATGGCAGCATGCCTTTTTGGCAGCGACCACAACAGCATCATGACTCGCATCTTTCATTCCGAACTTTATGTTGTTTTCTATCGTATCCGCAAACAGATAGACGTTCTGAAAAACAACGCTGATATGTGACATCAGGCTTTCCAGCGTGTAGTCTCTTACATCCATGCCTCCAATGGAAATACTCCCTTTATTTACATCCCAGAAACGCGCGATCAGCATGGCCAGCGTTGTTTTGCCAGCACCTGATGAGCCTACAAAAGCAGTCATGGTCTTCTCCGGGAGATTAAGGCTTACATCCTTTAACACCTCATTATCTCCATAAGAGAAAGATACATGATCGATCGATATACAGTAATCCTCAGGGGCATATTCTTTGCCGTTCTCATCCATGACCGGAAGAAGATTGATCTTCTCGGCTTCCTCTATAGAACTGGAAACCACCCTTAAAACAGTAAGTCCTGCTCCGGTCTGTTCAATATCGGCAAATACCTGAAAAGAGATGATCACTGCCATCAGAGCGTAGGATATCGTCATGTTTCCCGTGATGAAGAGCGCCACCGCTGTAAGCAGGAGCATAGCCTTGAATGCACCAAGAACGACACCCTGAACCTCACCATAAGGGATGAACAACCTCTCCATCGCAAGGTTGCTGTCCCTGTTTCCATCAATCGCATTTTTTAAAGCCTCATCGCCCTTTCCTGTCAGATTAAAGGATTTTATCACACTCATCCCCTGAAGGCTTTCAAGAACCTTTGATACCAGGGCAGCCTCATTTTTCTGCCTTATCGGGGATAAAGCACGACTCTTCTTTTCCATGGATGATGTGATGAGCATATAAACGGCCATACCAATCAGTTCAATCAACCCCAGCCGCCAGTCAAAGAACAGAACGAAGATCAAAAAAACAACTGAATTCATCAGTCCGCTGAGGATCAGTACGAGAACATTTGCACCCTGATTTTCCACCACATCCAATACGGTAGTCGTAATACCGGTTACACGGTCAAGATTGTTGTCATTAAAATATCCCATAGGGACCTTTTTGAGTCTTTCCGCTATATCAAGCCTCTTATACGCACTCATATAATAGCCTGCATGAACGCCCTGAAGATCCGCAGCCATTTTCAGAATGAACTGTCCTATGATACTTATGCCCAAAAGCAGGAGTGCTGTCCACGCCGGCTTCATGGTATGTTCCCCCTGTTCGAATGCCAGTATAACGAAATAAATTGCTGCCATCCTGAACATCGAGAACAGAGACTTGAAGAATGAAATGATGATCGCCCGGTAGATCTTACTCCTTTCCTGTCCTGAAAAGTCTATGATTTTTCTGATCGCCTCAAGCATTACGCCGCACCTCCTTCACTGATATGTGCCTGCCACATCGCGTTATAAAGATCACTGGTTTCAAGGAGCTCGCTGTGAGTTCCGCAGCATTCGACCGAACCGTTGTTGATCAGCACGATCCGGTCTGCATTCGTGACCGTAGATAGCCTGTGGGCAATGATGATCACTGTTTTATCTTTCATCAGTTTGGTAAGCGCCCTTTGTATGACAGCTTCATTCTCCGGATCAATATAAGCCGTTGCTTCATCAAGGATCACGATGGGGGCATCCTTAAGCATGGCCCTTGCAATGGCGATACGCTGACGTTCGCCGCCCGACAATCGGGTTCCTCCGCTTCCCACTTTTGTTTCATAGCCTGCCGGAAGAGCAGTTATGAATTCATCACAGCCGGAAGCTTTGGCAGCTTCACGAACCGTCTCGTCGGAAGCTGATGTATTTCCCATGCGGATATTATTCATGATCGTGTCATCAAACAGCCAGTTATCCTGTGATACATAGGCAACCTGATCATAAAGTTGTTCAAGCGGGATCGATCTTAAATCCTTTCCGTCCATCTTTACCGAACCATCCTTCACATCCCAGAATCCGCCTACAAGCTTTGCGATCGTGGACTTTCCGCTCCCGGAAGGACCGACGAGGGCAGTAAAGCTTTTCTCCGGGATAGTGAGATTGACGTGATGAAGGACTTCCTCATCTTCATGATAAGAATAGTTAACATCACAAAACTCTATATTATGGGTTGTAAAAGCAACCGGTGTTTCCGAATGCTCCTGTTCTTCACCGGCCAGCAGTTCATCTACGGTGGCAACGGTGGTTGCAACTTTGGCAGACGAATCCGTAAACTGGATCGCGGCAAGGATCGGTCCGACGATACACATGGAAAGCATGATCGAAGTCATGAAAACATCTGCGGAAATACTGCCCGATATATACATATGCCAGCCGATCGGTAATACGGTGAGCAGCGTGCAGGGCGCAATCGTGTAGCAGAGAGCCTGGCAGATTTCCGTTTTTTTCATCCAGTAACAGTAGAAGGAAGCATTCGCAAGCACCTTGTCTTTGAATTTTTGAAACGATGATCTGCTTTGGCTGTATGCTTTGATCACCTCAATCCCGTGGACATACTCAACAATGCTTGCGTTCATGTCCTGTGTGATCTCCA
>Ga0129306_1002159_pt1 | contig 18546 bp, 15 predicted proteins | sample P827metagenome_FD_94438 | JGI IMG/M metagenome (GOLD analysis project Ga0129306, IMG submission 94438) | Capybara group fecal microbial communities from Wisconsin, USA - P827 metagenome | ecosystem: Host-associated > Mammals > Digestive system > Large intestine > Fecal | place: USA: Wisconsin... | reverse complement strand
GTGGGGGATCACGACGAACGTGAATCTCAAACACACCCTCTTTTCCACGCCGTCCCTGCTCGGAGAATACGCGTCGAAGGGCGGCTGGACCATTCCGGAGTTCCTCGACTACGCGGAAAACCTGCCCCCGGACACGGAACTGCTATACAACCTGACCCAGGCCAACGTGGAAGATCTCCTGTTCGCCGCGGACGGATATGCGTATTTCATCGACGCGGAGAAAGGGACCTGTTCCTTCGACGGCGAGGATTTCGTCCGGTTTCTGCGCTTTATGCGCGCCCTGCCGACCGCGGAGGAATACCGCCGCACGGTGTGGGGTTCGCTCGACGGCGACGAACTCATGCGGCAGCGCATGGAGGAGGGGATTGCGCTGGTCCGTATTCAGTCGGACCCCATCGGCCACTATCCCATCCTCGCGCACGGAACGAAGGATTGGGTCATGATCGGCTATCCCGCCGCGGAAAGCCGTGCCGGCGCGGGGACGCCCATAACGGTCGGGACGGTGTTCGTGGTCTCCTCGACCTGCCAGAATAAGGGCGCTGCGTGGGAATTCATCCGGTCCTGCTTTACGGACAAGGAAGGTCAGGGCGGCGCGCCGGTGCTCAAATCCCTGTTCAAGAGCATGGCGGAGCCGTATTATGACTTTGAATTCATCGACTATTTCTCCTTCCACGCCGAAACGGGTTACGGAAGTTACGGACCGCGCGATCCCGAGCACCCGACGACGAAGGACGACCTGCCGTATCCGGGGATCGTGTCGGATTACACGCCCGCAGACGAGGCGAAGATGGAAGCGATCCTCGACTCCCTCGGCAGACCGCTCCTTGAGGTCTGGAAGACGGACGTGAAGGAGATCATCCATGAAGAGCTGTCCGCATACCTCGCCGGCATAGGCACACCCGAGGACTGCGCGAAGAAAATCCAGTCACGGGTGTCGATCTGGCTGGCTGAACGCTCGTGATTCTGAAGTGTGCGGCTTCTCGACTGCCTGCAATTTCCCAGAAACCAAATATACAACACAGCCGCTCAAAATGCTCCGAGCGGCTGTGTGTCTTGTTGGTGTTAGAGAATCGGGAATGGGCGCTTTTAACCTAATCCTGTGAGACAGATGCTGTGATTTGTTTTTTGAATTGCTGTCTTATGGGTAATGAGGTCTTGGGTACGCACTTTTTATGCGGCGAAATCGAAAAAAGAGTACGGATTGCCACGGGCTAACGCCCTCGCAATGACACAATTTTATGCTTTGCAGGACGGAATCTGCGGCAGTGTCGCCTGTATCACAAACGATTATGCCGTAGAAACCGGGTGTCCATCGCATAAACAGGTGTCATTGCTGAGGAGTGAATTTCCGCAAGCGGAAACTCTTCGACGTGGCAATCCGTACTCTTTTTTCGATTTCACCGCATAACAAAAGTACACACCCTCAACAGATGCGCACTTCCTAAATTGGTGAACGAACTTGCGCCAGCGAGTTCGTCATCCGCCCGCGGGGGCATCCCCGCCCGTTTATTTCGTCTCCCCGATATACGGCCAGTACTGCTTCATGTAATCCGCGCCGGACCAGACGGTCATGACGGCCATCACGGCGATGGTGACGTAGGACAGGAGGTGCCATTCGGTGAACGGCTTGAAGGGCAGGATCACGGGTTCGAGCAGGATCGCGAGGATGCAGATCATCTGCGTCGTGGTCTTGACCTTCCCGAGCCACGCGGCGGCAATGACCTGCCCGGCCTTCTGCGCGCACACGAGCCGCAGCGACGTGACGGCGAACTCGCGGAAGATGACGATCACGGCGGCCCAGACGAAAACCGGGCGCAGATAATCGAACTTCACGAGGATGCCGAGCATGGCGGCCATGACGAGGAACTTGTCGGCCAGGGGATCCATGAACTTGCCGAAGTCAGTGATCAGGTTGTACTTCCGCGCGATCTTGCCGTCGATCATGTCGGTGAGGGAGGTCACGGCGAAGACGGCGGCGGTGATCAGGCGCAGGGCGGTGTCCCCGATCGGCAGCGGCACGCACAGCAGCACGAGAAAGACGGGGACCATGAAGATGCGGAACATGGTGAGCTTGTTGGGAAGATTCATTGTTGAGTACCTCTGTTCATAAAATACACGGGAGAGTGAAAAGTGAAGAGAGAAGAGTGAAGAGTTTCGGTAGAATCTGCTTATGCGGATTCGGAAAAACGAACGAAGAATTTTCTGAAATCTGCGTCAGCAGATTTCTTCCACAACTATTCACTGTTCACTTTTCTCTTTCTCAAACATTCAGCACCGCCTCGCCGACAAGATCATAGTCCATCGCCTCGGTGATCTTCACGTCGATCATCTCGCCCTCGGCGATGCGCAGGTCCCGGCGCTTGGTGGTGAACCAGATCTTCCCGTCGATCTCGGCGGCTTCGGCATAGCTGCGCCCGTAATGCGATTCCGCAACGGGATCCCAGCCCTCGCACATCACGCGCACGGTTGTCCCCACGCGGGATTCGTTATACGCCTCGCTGATGCCGAGCTGCGTCTGCATGAGGATGTCGTACCGGTCCTGCTTCACCTGCTCGTCCACTTGATCGGGGAATTCCGCCGCCGGGGTGTCCTCCTCCTGCGAGTACGTGAACGCGCCGAACCGCTCGAATTTCGCCTCTTTCAGGAATTCGCACAGCAGACGGAAATCTTCCTCCGTCTCTCCCGGGAAGCCGACGATCGCGGTCGAGCGCAGCACCATGCCGGGGACCGTGCGCAGCCGGGCGACGGCGTCCCGGATCATCGCGGCGTCCCCGTGGCGGTTCATGCGCCGCAGGATCGGGTCGGAGATATGCTGGATCGGGATGTCGATGTACTTCACGACGCGGGGGTTGTTCCGGATCTCTTCGACGAGCTCGTCGGTGATTTTGTCGGGGTAGCAGTAGAGGAGGCGGATCCACGGGATCTTCGTCGCGTCGGTGATCCCCCGGATCAGGGAGGGCAGCTCGTATTTCCCGTACAGATCGATCCCGTACGCGGAGGTGTCCTGCGCGATGAGGACGAGTTCCTTGATCCCCATGGCGTCGAGGGCGGTGGCCTCTTCGACGATCTCGCGCATGGTGCGGCTGCGCATCTTTCCGCGGATCATGGGGATGGCGCAGTAGGTGCAGCGGTTGGAGCAGCCCTCGGCGATCTTGAGGTAGGCCATGGCGTCGCCGGTGGTGATGACGCGCTCGCCGCCGAGGAGGGAGGATTCCTTGTCGTCGAAGCAGGTGAACTTCGCGGCTTTTTTCTTGGCTTTCCCGGACTTGTCCCACGACTCGACGACGGCGCGGACCGCTTCGCCGATGCGGTGGATGCCGCCCACGCCGAGGATGGCGTCGACCTCGGGGAGCTCGCGGAGGACCTGCTCGCGGTAGCGTTCGGCGAGGCATCCGGTGACGATGATCCCGCGCAGGGTGTGGTTCTTTTTGAGCCAGCCGAGGTCGAGGATGTTGTCGATGGATTCCTTTTTCGCGCTTTCGATGAAGGCGCAGGTATTGACGATGACGAGATCGGCCTCGCTCTCTTCGGGGGTGATTTCGTAGCCCTCGTCGACGAGGTGGCGGAGCATGATCTCGGTGTCGCAGAGGTTTTTGGAGCAGCCGAGGGAGATGAAGCCGACTTTCACGTGCGATTTAGACATAACGTTGGGGTTCCTTTACTGTATTTATGTTTGTGATTTAATGCGCGGGGGCGAATGAAGAATTCAGAATGAAGAATGCAGAATGACCGCGTGCGGTGCGAAAAATGATCGGGAGACGCCAGCCGATCCGCTGAACGCCGCAATTCTTAATTCTACATTCTTAATTCTTAATTTCCCTTGTGCGCTTTCTATCCTATCTCCGGCGTATGCGCGAGGTTGATGAGGAACTTCGTCAGGTCCTCGGTCGCGTGCGGTTTTGCCACGCCGGCGATGCAGGTTTTCATCGCCTCGAGGCGCACGTCCGACATCAGGAGCTGATAAATGCACTCCTCGATCGGCACGGTCTTCGTCGTCGCCATCGCGCAGCCGTTGTTGAGCAGGAATTCCGTGTTCCGCTCCTCCTGTCCCGGGATCGGATTCACGATGATCATCGGCAGGTTCTTGGCGAGGCTCTCGCTCGTCGTCAGCCCGCCGGGCTTGGTGATGATGCAGTCGGCCGCGTCCATGAGGAGGCTCACGTAGTCGACGAATCCCGTCACGAGGATGCGCCGCGCGGACTTCTCCGCCAGCCGGTCGAGGGCTGTCTTTGCCTCCTCGTTCCGGCCCGCCACGGCGATGATCTGGAAGTCCCGCTCAACGTCGAGGGACGCGATCTTCGAGACGAGCTCGCCCATATTGCCGTAGCCCATCGATCCGCCCATCACGAGGAAGGTCGGGAGCGCGGGATCGAGCCCCACCTGACGCCGTGCGTCCTCGGCCGGGACCCGCTCGGAGAATTTCGGGTTGATCGGGATCCCGAAGGGGAGGATCTGCTCGTCGCGGAAGCCCTTGCGGCGGGCCTGCGGGAGGAGCAATCGGTCCGGGGTGACGACGTAATCGTTCGCCGTGCAGTCCTCCCAGAACGGGTGGAAGGTGAAATCGGTGAGGATCCCGACGGTGCGGTTGGAGATCAGCCCGCGCCGCTTCATGGTCGAGCACATCATCCCGGCGAAGGGGTGCGTGAAGACGACGGCGTCGAAGCGGTCGGAGCGGATATATTCGACGAGCTCCTTCGAGAGCGCGCTGGACGCGAGCTGCATGGCGTCGAGTTTTTCGCCCGAACGGCGCGTCTCGGCGAGGCGGTACCCGATGCGGTAGGCTCCCTGCGCGCGTTCGGTGACCATGAGGTAGCCGTCGGCGATGACCTTGGCCAGCTCCGGCGAGACGTATTCAAGGGTGTCGAGGATCTCGGCGTCGGCTTCCTGCGCCTCAAGGGCGGTCCGGATCGCGCGCGCGGTCGAGTTGTGGCCTTCTCCGGCGGTGACGGAAAGGATAAGAAAGTTCATGAAGGGCTCCGAAAATTAAGAATTAAGATTGAAGAATGAAGAATTACAGAGTGCGGTGGGAAATGATCGGGAGACGCCAAACGCCCCGGTTGCGCATTGCACGTTGTAAGCGAGTGATTTGTCTGCTAATCCGCGAGCCGGAGGGGGCAGGCATACAGCGTGCAGCTTGTTCATTCTGCATTCTTCATTCTGAATTCTGCATTCTGAACGCGTCATTCCTTCTCCTGCCACTCTTCTACGGCGCGGGCGAATTCGTCGAACGTGACGGCGCGGTTCAGGCGGTCGCGCAGAGCTGCGGAGCCGCGCATCCCCTTGATGAAATACGCCGCGCGGGACCGCGATTCCCGCACGCCGCGCATCTCGCCGCGTTCCCGGACGACGTCTGCGACGAACGAGACGACGAGCGATTTGATCTCTTCGAGCGTGGGGCGGACGTCCTCCTCCGGATGTTTCAGGCGGCGGAACAGCCACGGATCCCCGAGCGCGGCGCGTCCGACGGCCACTTCCCGGCATCCGTTCGCGAGATAGACCGCGGCGGTCTCCGGCGATGCGACGTCCCCGTTCCCGACGAGGATCGCGCCCGTGTCCCGGAGGGCTTCCGCCGCTCTCGCCGCCGCTGAGGGATCGGCCGAGGGGGCATACATCTGTTCCCGCGTCCGGCAGTGCAGCGTGATCCGTTCGGCCCCGGCCTCCGCCATGCGGCGCGCGAACGACGGGGCGATCTCTGCGTCCCAGCCGAGCCGGATCTTGACCGACGCCGGGACCCCGTGCCGCTCGCAGACCTCCCGGACAGCCGAAACGATCGCCGCGGCGCGGTCCGGGTGGAGCATCAGGGCACATCCCTCGCCGTTGGAGACGATCTTTTTCATGGGGCAGCCCATGTTGACGTCGATCCCGGCGGGCGGGGCGGCGTAGGAACAGCCGGGATAATCGCCCGTGAGAAGCATGTCCGCGGCCCGGGCCATGGTCTCCGGCTCCCGGCCGAAGATCTGGAGGACGACGGGCGGCTCGCCGGCGGTGATTTTCGCGAGGTCCGCGGTTTTGCGGTCGTAACGGGTGAGCGCGGCGGCGGAGATCATTTCGCTCACGGCATAGTCCGCGCCGAACGATCCGCAGATCCGCCGGAACGCCGCGTCGGTGAAGCCCGCCATGGGGGCGAGGGAGAATTTCGGGCGTTTGTTTGGCATGATGGACAGTGAATGTAGAATTAAGAATTAAGAATTAAGAATGCAGAATTATCGCATACAGCGGTGCGTGTTCGGACGGCGATCCGTGCCGGGGGCGGAATGCCACGTTCATCCCGCGCACAGCCGGTTCGCACTGCGCGCTGTAATTCTTCATTCTTCATTCTGAATTCTTCATTCTCATTGTACCTTTTCCTCCCGCGGCTTATGGAACGGCTTGAGGGCGAGCCACGCGACAACGTGCGGGATCGGCGCGAATACCACGGACGCGACGAATTCCGGCAGGACCGATTTGAGCATCGCGTCGCCGAAATGAATGCCCTCGACTGTGACGTACAGGACAAAGAGCGTGGTCAGCATGTGCAGCCCGCAGGCGACGAGGGTGTAGGCCGCGCGGGTGGCGGGGGTGTCGCGGAACATCTCCGCCGTCAGGCATCCGGCGAGATAGCCCGCCAGCATGTAGAGCACCGCCAGAACGGACACGGTCGCGGCCCCGAGGGATTCGATCACGAACGCCGCGGCGATACCGAAGATCGCGCCCCACCGGCCCCGCTCGGTCATCCCGACGGCCAGGCACAGGGGCAGCATGAGATCCGGGATCGCGCCGAACGGACGGAACCGCGCAAACACCGTCGTCTGCAAAAGCGCGAAGAAGACGAGCAGGAGGACGCACACCACGAACCGCCCCGCGATATCCGCGTCGATGATCGCCTTGATGCGCTGACGGAGCGAACGGGTCTCCGGGCGGTGCAGATCGATCTCCTTCTCCGAGATCACCGTCTCGGATTTCATCAGGATCTTGTCGCGTTTTTTCATGATGAGCTGCCTCCTTTCTGCGAAATTACGAATTAAGAATTACGAATTACGAATTTTGGCCGAGGTCGGCTATGCAGCGAGCAGGGCGCTTAATCCAGATCCGACGCGCTGACGACGGTGATGTCGTAGTCCGTGAGGACCATGACGCGGGAGAGATCGCTGTAATCCGCGGCGCACCGCACCTGCACCGTCATCGACCGGGTGTACGCGTTCACCTCGACCGAGTCGATGTACCCGATCACGAGGCCGCGCGGATAGACGCTGCCGTACCCGCTCGAGAGGATCCGGTCCCCGACCGCCGCCGCGGAATCGCCGGGCAGATAGTTCAATCGGATCAGCCCGTCCGCCGCGAGGGAAAAGTCGCCCCGGCACACGCCGAGATCGTTCGTGCGCTCGACGTACGCGCCGACCGACGAGTTCGGCTCCACGATGGTCGTCACCTTCGACCAGTTGTGCCCGACCTCGGTGATCCGCCCGACAATGCCCTCGGACGTCACCACGGGCATGTTGATCTCCACGCCCGCCGACGAGCCGACGTCGATCGTCAATGCCTTGGAGTAGTTCCCGCTCTCCCGGCCCGTCACCGATGCCGGAAGCATCTTGTAGTCCGTGTGCACGCGCTTCATCTCGAGGAAGTCCGCCATCCATGCGAACATCTCTTCGCGCTCGGTCGAGTCGTAGATCTGCGTCTGGAGCTCGGCCACCTGCTCGCGGAGCTGATTGTTTTCCTCGACCAGCTCGTCGAAACGGTAAAAATACCCCGCGAAGCCGTCCATGGCGTCGGCGGCGTAATTGAAGAACTTCTGGAAGGGCGTGAGGACCCCGTTCACGGCGTCGCGCAGCACGAATGTCACGCCCATCGAGGCGAGGACCGTCGGCACGATGCAGAAGAGCAGCGCGATCACCGTGACGACGTAGAAGAATTTGGACTGGAAGAATTGTTTCATTTGTTTTGTCCGTAGCGGATGTGTGGGTTGAGAATGAAGAATTAAGAATGCAGAATGCGTGCAGCGGAGAATGATATGGGCTGCTGCACTGAATTGGTGAGCACCAGAGCCTTTTCCCCAGAGTAAAGTTCTTTGCGGCGATGCTCCGCATCGCAGGCTTTCATTTTAAGAAAGCGACCGTACCCCCGTTCCCCTTACTTGTTCCGGTAATTCAGACCGCCGGTTTCGCCGTTTTCGATGTAGCGGCCGATGCCGACGGCGACGCAGTCGATGGGGTTTTTGGCCACGACGGTGCGGATCCCGGTCACGCGGGAGATGAGCAGATCGATTCCCGCAAGCAGCGCGCCGCCGCCCGAGAGCATGATGCCGGTATCGTAGATATCGGACGCCAGCTCCGGCGGGGTGTTCTCCAGCGTGTTCCGGATGACCTCGACGATCTGCTGGACCTCGTTCTGCATCGCCTCGCGCACCTCGCCCGAGCGGATGGTCACGACCGCCGGCAGTCCGGAGAGCAGATTCCGTCCCCGCACCTCCATCGCCCCGCGGTCCGTCGCCGGATGCGCGCTCCCGATCCGCTTCTTGAGGAGCTCCGCGGTCGTCTCGCCGATCAGGATGTTGTATTTGCGCTTGATGTAGCTCGTGATCGCCTCGTCAAGCTCCGCGCCCGCCGTCCGGAGGGACTTCGAGAGCACGATCCCGCCGAGGGAGAGGACCGCCACCTCCGTCGTCCCGCCGCCGATATCCACGATCATCGAGCCGCGCGGATCGTCGACGCGGAGTCCGCTTCCGAGCGCGGCGGCCTTCGGCTCCTCGACGAGGGCGACCGACTGCGCGCCTGCCGCCAGAGCCACGTCCTCCACCGCGCGGCGCTCCACCTCGGTCACGCCGTAGGGAATGCAGATCATCACGCGCGGATGGCTGAAGATCGTGCTCCCCGACACCTTCTTGAAGTAGTGGTTGAGCATCGCCGCCGTCCCGTCGAATTCCGCGATGACGCCGTCTTTCAGGGGATGCATCGCCGTGATCGAGCCGGGCGTCTTGCCGAGCATGAGCTTGGCCTCGTTCCCGACCGCCACGACCTTCTTCGTCTTCGATTCCACCGCCACGACCGACGGCTCGCGCAGAATGATCCCGCGCCCTTTCAAATAGATCAGCGTGTTCGCCGTTCCGAGGTCAATTCCGATTGTTTTCATAATCCTGTTCCACCGTTCCTTCCTGCGCCGGGCTCAGATCCCGAGCCGCATCAGCTCTTCGGCCACGCGGCATACGGGCAGCCCCACCACGTTGTAATAATCCCCGCGGATCTCTTCAACGAAGACGCACGCGCCGCTCTGGTACCCGTACGCCCCCGCCTTGTCAAGCGGATCCCCGCTGTTCACATATTCGTCGATCTCCTCCGCCGTGAGGTCCCGGAACCGCACTTCCGTCGAGACGGCAAAGGCGGATTCGTGTTCGCCCGCCCGGATCACCACACCGGTCCAGACCTCGTGGGTCTGCCCGGAGAGGGCCGAGAGCATCCGCCGGGCATCGTCCGCATCCCGGGGCTTGCCGAGCGGCTTCTTCATCGCCGGCGACCAGACCACCGTATCGGCGGAGAGCACGGGGGTGTCCCCGATCTCTTCCCGGTACGCCGCAAAGAGCGCGTCGTTTTTCAGCCGCGCGAGCGCGATCACGTACTCTCCCGGATCGCCCGCCGGGAACGGGACGGTTCCCTCGTCCGCCGGCGCCGTCAGCACCCGATGCGGGATGTGCGCGAGCGTCAGAATCTCGTGCCGTCTGGGAGAGGCGGACGCGAGGATGATTTCAGTCTTATGCATCTCGCGCCTCAGTTCCGCGTCACGAGCCTGCCGAGCAGGAGGGAGAGCGCGACGAAAATCACCGTCGAGACCGTGATCTTGACGTAGATCCCGAACGTGATCTGCAAAACGGTGAGGTTGAGGATCACGGGACCCTCGGTGCCGAAGCCCTGCCCGTAGGAGAGCCAGGAGAGGGCCGGGATCCCCGCCGTGATCTCCGCGACGAGCCCGCCCACGACGATCCCCGCGAGGGTGAGGAAAAGATAAAGCCAGAATGATTTGGTACGCATGATTGCTCCTTATTAAGTGAACAGTGAACAGAGAACAGTGAACAGTTGAGGAGGAAAACGCTTCGCGTTTTCTTTTGCTTTATTTGAATCCGCGTCAGCGGATTCTGCCTCTGCTTTTCACTCTTCACTTTTCTCTTTTCACGCGTTTATACGCCTGTGTGTCCGAATCCGCCGTCACCGCGCTCGGTCTCGCTCACCTCGTCGACTTCGGCGAAGACGGCGCGGGAGACGGGGAGAAACGCCATCTGCGCGATGCGGTCCTCGGGTTCGATCGTCACGGGCTCGCTGCCGAGGTTGATGACGGCGACTTTGATCTCCCCCCGATAGTCCGCGTCGATCACGCCGACGCCGTTCGAGAGGGCGAGGCCGCGCTTCACTGCAAGTCCGCTACGCGCGAAAATCAGGGCGACGACGGATCCGTCCGACGCGCCGAAATCGAGGGCGAGGCCCGTGGGGATGAGGGTGCGCGCGCCGGGCATGACGGTCACGGGCTCATCGAGCGCCGCGCAGAGATCACAGGCCGCCGCGCCGGGGGTCTGATAGGCCGGGATGCGGGCATCCGGCCGGAGCTTTTTGATTTTGACGGGAAGAGTGGACATGGCGGGGGCTCCTGCCTTGTTGAATTTTGGGAGAATGAAGAATTCGGAATGCAGAATGAAGAATTATGGCGTGAAGCTGCAATTCTGCATTCTTCATTCTTAATTCTGAATTCTCCTCCCCTCGCCGCTCTCGCCTCTCTGGTACCGCTCAATGACGTCGAGCATTTCGGGCGCCCGCTCGTCGGTCCAGTGGAAGCAAAAGGCGGGAGCGCCGCGGAGGGAGTCCAGCCGGTCGCCCATCCACTGGGGGACGGCGTTATAGACCACGTCGACGCAGTCCGCCTCGCCGAAGACCGGGAAGCGCGCGCCCACGCGGTCGGTGAGGATCCCGCGGCAGGCAAAGGGCTTATGCCGCTCGGGATCGCGGCCTCTGCAGCCGACGCACGCGCGGTTCCCCGGCTGGATCACGCACTTTGCGAGCGTCATGACCGGGATCCGGCCGTACACGATCGGGGATAAACCCATCGACCGCACGGCGGCGCAGGGGAGTTCGGGAGAGGCGGCGACCTCTGCGCATCCGAGGCGGCGGTAGAAATCCGCGGCGGCGGCGTTCGTCACGTTGCCGCGGAAGGAGAGATCGGCGGTGAATCCGGCGTCGACGGCGGCCCGCACCTGACCGGGCGTGTGGCATTCGATCCGGCGGCATCCGGCCCCGCGCGCGTCGGCGAACAGCGTATGGATCTGCTCGTCGGTCAGGGGGAAGACCGGCAGCGAAGCGGAGAGCTCCGGCGGGGAGTCAAGGTTCAGGCGGTCGAGGAAATCCTTCGCCCGGCGCACGTCCCACGCGGAGACCGTGACGCGGGAGAAAGCGGCGAGGATCGCCCGGACCGCTGCGGGATCGCTGCCCAGGAGAGCGGCGTCGGCCACATACAAGGTCCAGGGGACGTTATTGTCCTCGATGCGCGGGGATTTCGGCGGCTGATACGGCGCGGGGTCCCGTTTGACGGGGGGATCCGGCGGCATCGCGGAAACGGCGGCGGCCAGGGCATCCGTGGCCCTGCGGCGCAGATCGTTCAGGCGGCTGACGGGCATCCAGAGCCCCTCGTCGAGGGTGATCGCGGCCTCGCGCAGCGCGAATCCCGTTCCGCCGAGCTTCGAGAGACTTTTGAGAATCGCATCGCGGTCGAGGGGTCTGCCGGTCGCCTCGTCGGGGATGTCCCCTTCGACCGTCACCGCCTGGTCGCCGCAACGCAGGGTCAGCCGGGCAGGCTCGCCCCGGCGGAGGACGCATTCCAGGTCAACCGGGCGGGAATCCCGGGCCGCGCGGGCTTGATCGGCATCGCGCAGCCGTGCGTTCAGAGCCGCCTTGACGGTTTTCGCGTCCGGGAAGGATGCCGGATTCTCCCGGGCCTCTTTCCCGACCATGGAGGGGGCATAAGTTCCGGCGAAATAGCCGTCGGTGAAGCCGCGCGTGAAGAGGTCGGCGAGGAGGCGGATCTCACCCGGCTCCGCTGCCCGGCGCTCGTCGAGGAGGCGGCGGTACACGGACGTCACGCCGTACACGTAGGACGCGGGCTTGAGGCGTCCTTCGATCTTGAGCGAATCCACGCCCGTGCCGATCACCGCAGGGATCTGCCAGGCGAGGCACATGTCCGCGAGGGAGAGGGGCGTCGGGCTGTTCTTTTTGCCGGCGGGTTCGACCGTGTAGGGCAGGCGGCAGGGCTGGGCGCATTCGCCGCGGTTGCCGCTCCGTCCGCCGCAGAACCACGACATCAGGCACTGTCCCGAGCAGGAGACGCAGTGCGCGCCGTGGAGGAAGATTTCGATCTCGAGCGGTCCTCCCGTCAGGCGGGCGATCTCCTCGCAGGAAAGTTCGCGCGGCAGGACGAGGCGCCGGAATCCAAGGTCGGAAAGCGCGCGGCAGTCGGCGGGCGAGCCCATCGAGGTCTGCGTGCTCGCGTGCAGGACGGCATCGGGCCAGCGGGCGAGGATCTCGGCGGCCAGCCCCATGTCGGCGATGATGATCGCGTCGGCGCGGCTCTCGTCCGCGGGGGACAGGCACTGATCCGCGAGGCGCAGGGCGTCGTCCATCTCGCGGTCGCGGACGCGGGTGTTGATCGTGATGTGCGCCTTCGCGCCGGCTGCGTGGGTCAGGCGGATGGCGTCGGAGAGCGCGGTCCCGGCGAAATTCTTCGCGCGCATCCGGTTCGAGAACAGGGACGAGCCGAAATAGACGGCGTCGGCTCCGGCGGCAAGGGCGGCACGCAGGGCCTCGTCCGATCCGGCGGGCGCGAGCAGTTCGGGGACGCGTTTTCTTCCACTCTCCGCGTTCACGGATCCGCGCCTCCCTTCCGCGGGGGACAATCCCCCATGATATCTGATCTATTATACACGATCCGGGCCATAAAAGAAAGGGGTATTTGTGAATTTCTCGCGGGATTGTGCCGCCGCCCGGACCGCTTCGCCCCGTCGGATGCGGATTTTTGCGATATTCACAAAAAAACGGTTGAATCCGGGCGGAAACTGTGATACAATACTCTCAACGAACCGGGAGGATGCCCGGTCAACATCTTTTCATCAAAACGGGGTACCAACATGAGCCTTCTTTCCACTCTCATCGGATCCATGTCCACGGACGAATCCGCAGAGGCGATTTCCCGGAAAACGGGCGTCTCGAAATCCCTGACCAGCAGCCTGGTCGCGGCAGCGCTTCCCCTTCTCTTCAAAAAGCTGACGAGCAACGCGTCGTCCCAGCAGGGTGCGGCGTCCCTCCTCGGCGCGCTGGCACAGCACACGGACACGGCGTCCGTCGCCAGCCAGATCGCGAATGCCGACACCGCAGACGGCAACGCGATCATCGGTCACATCCTCGGTTCGGATCAGGCGGCGACCGTGAGCCAGCTCGCGGCCCAGACGAATCTGAGCGAGGAACAGGTCTCCTCGGTGCTCGGGAACATCGCCCCCGCGCTGATGAGCTCCCTCTCCGCGGCAAACACGGAGAACGCACAGGCCCAGGCGGCAGCGGCCGTGCAGTCCCTTGAGGAAGAAAAACCGGCGTCCGGCGGCGGTCTGGGATCGCTTCTCGGCGGCATCCTCGGCGGCGGCTCGTCGAGCGGTGCGGGTTCCCTCCTCGGCGCGCTCTTCGGAGGCAAGAAGGAAGAGAAAGAAGAGAAGGAAGAGGCCGCGATCGACGGCAGCTCGCTTCTGAACCTGCTCTTGAACATGAAATAAGCGGCGAAACGGGAACGCCAGGACAAACAGCACAAAAAACAGTCGTGCGGCTGAGATCAGCTTCACGGCTGTTTTGCGTTATGCGGTTCAGTTCTGCCGCTCCGCGTACGTCCACGAGCGGCCGTAATTCTCAAGCGAGCCGAACGAAAAGCCGGCCTTCGTGATCCGCCCGAGCATCCACGGCAGAAGGTCGATCGTCTCCGGGACCGTCTCGTGCATGAGGATGATGATCGGCGCGCCGGGATTCGATTCGTTCTCCTTGAGGCAGCGCGCGAAGGTCTCCTCGAAGCTCTGCCGGATGTAATCGGACGTACTCACGCCCTCGTCGCGCAGGCCGAGCACCGCGTCGTTCGTCACCACGTTCCAGTCGAAGACGAGATACCCGTGTCCGGCGAGCATCTCCTTCATCTCCTCGGCCTCTTCCTCCGTGACATACGCGCTCACGGATCCGCCGGGGAACCGGAAGTATTTCGTCTCGCCGAGGGTCACGCCCGCCTCCGCCGCGATCTCTTCCCAGCGGAGGACCTCGGCCTCCAGGGCATCGGTCGAGGCGTAGATGTCCTCGTAGACGTGAGTGACCGTGTGGCATCCGAAGGTGTGGCCGCGGTCCGCGATCAGGCGCGCGGCGGCGGGATGGGATTCGACGGAGGCGCCGATGGTGAAGAAGGTCCCGCGCACGCCCCAGCGGTCGAGGACGTCGAGGAGGCGCTCGGTGTTCTTCTCGGTCGGGCCGTCGTCGAAGGTGAGATAGACGACGTTTTCGCCATCCGGGGACGCCTCGAAGGAAGCGCTTTTCGCGCCGCTGACGCACAGGGTGACGGGGACATCCGGGTTGACGTAGTACCCGTTTTCGTCGGAGAATCCGGCATAGTGCAGCGCGACGACCTCCCCTTCGGGCGCGGCGTTCTTGACGGAGACGGTTTCGCACGCGATGCCGTGGGCCGCGAGGATCTGGCTGACGGTCGAGACATGCGTGTCGGCGAAGCGGGGGACGGCGGCGTAACCGGATCGGTCGCCCTCGTCCGCGGAGACGCTCCGGCGCAGGTACACGACGTCGTCGAGGACGGCGATGCTCGCGGGTTTGGCAGCGCGGTTATAGACGGATTCGATGACCTCGGTGTGCGGAAGCGCGTCGAGGAGGCGGGCGTCGGGCGCGTCGGGGGTGTCCGGCACGAGGGAGAAATACGCGTAATCCGTCGGGGGGTAATCGTAGGTATAGAACTCCAGAATCTCCCCCCACTCCGCGCGGAGCAATTCAAGCGACTCCCGCGGCGTCTCACACGCGCACAGAACGAGCGCACAGAGGCAGAGGAGGGGGAGGAGGAGGGTACGGGCAAAATGTTTCAAGGGGAACTCCGGGGGAAAAAGATGCGATACATTATTATACCACCCCCCGCGGCGGAATGCAAGTGAAAAAACCATATTTCGACCGGGCGGCAGGGAAGCCGAAAACTCCCGCACAGCGGGAAATTCACCCGGGATGCAAAGCATCCCGCGAATTCACTCCGCAGGAATTTCACTGCGAAGCAGATTCACCCGTTCTCCTCACAAGCGTGCTTGCAATACGCTATTGCCCCGCGCAATGAAAAAGGAGCGATCGTCTCGCCCCTTTATTCATCAAACTGCGATTCCTCGCATCCGCATGTCCGGGCCAGTTCCGCGAGCCGCGCGTCGCCGATCCCGAGGGCCGCCGCCCCTTCCCGGATCGTCCAGGACCGGAGGGCGTTCGATTCGCCGTCGCCGCGCCACGCGAGGTAGTTCGCGAGCCCGGCTTCCCGGATGAGAGCCGTCTTCAGATCGTACACCGCACCGCGCGCCGCCATCTTTTCCGGATCGCCGCCCGCGATATAGTACTCTTCGATCGCCGCCGCGTTCTCTTCGGTCAGCGCGAGATCCTCCGGGAGGTCATAGTAGTACCACACGTCGCCCACGGCGTAGATGTCTTCCTTCGTCCATCCGAACCGGAGCGCGAAGGACAGGATGTTCACGCCGCACGGATCGTCCGCCCGCGCCTCGCTCGCCCAGGCGTCAAAAGCCTCGGCCCCGACCCGCTCGATCAGGACGGCGGGGATATCGTGGTAGGCGTTGCGGTAGGCATGCGCGTGTTCGCAGTCCGTCTGTACGTAATCGTGCGGGAGGGCGGCGCCCGTATTCCGCTCGCCGTTCAGCCAGTCCGCGTCCGATGGAGCGGTCATGATCGGCACATTGCCCGCGCCGCCGTAGCCTTCCGCGACCATGCTGGCGCCGAGGGCCGATTCGGGCATCGCCGGCGATTCAACCCCTGTGTCATGCGACACGTCATACGACGCGAGGGCGTCTTCTTCGCATTCGACGGCGCATTCCTCTTCGACGGCCTCTTCCGCCCGATACATGTCCTCATACATCGCCGCAGGTTCCGCAGCGGGTTCCGGGGCAGGCGCTTCGGCGCTCTTGGGGGCTGCCGACTGGAGAGACCAGCCGCCTTCTATGGCTTTCTCTTCCGCCGCCGGCGCATCTGCTACGGCTTCCGCGGGGATTTCGTATGCTTCCTCGACGGCTTCCGCGTCCGCCATTTCCACTGCCGCCATGTCATAGGCCGCCGACGCGTTCTTCTCCACGGCGAGATCGCGGGTCAGGGCGGGCAGGAACTTCACTCCGGCTGCCGTCACGAGGACGAGGCATGCCGCGAGCGCGCCCCATTTCGCGATCCTTCCCCAGCGCACGCCGCGCGCGGGTTCGTCACGCCTCTGCGAATCGGCGACAGGCAGGATGCGGGACTGCGCTTTATCCGCGCGGATGCGTTCCATCACCGCGGCCCGGATATCCTTTTTCGGGGAAGGATAGGCTTCGGCGAGCAGGGCGAGGAGCCGCGCGGCCTCCTCCTCCGTCAGACCCGGGGAGAGGCCGGCGGGATCGACGGGGTCGTTCAGAGTCCCGTCAACCGGTCTTTGGGTCATTCTTTCTCGTTCGTTCATGTTCATCACGTCCCGTCGGGGGACGTCCTTTCGGTGATTCAGACGGACGGGATTTTTCCCATCCGCGTATTAGACGCCGCGGGATCAGAAAAAGTTCCCGTTTTCCAGAATTGTTTTTAAATTTTGCCGTCCCCGGTTGATCCGGGACTTGACGGTGCCGAGTTCGAGCCCGAGTTTTTCGCTGATTTCCTGATACGAGAGCCCGGAGAGATCGCGCAGGACGATGACCTGACGCTGTTCGTCCGGGAGCGACTCCACCGCGCGGCGCACGGCGAGGATCAGTTCGCGCCGTTCGGCCGCCTCCTCGGGGATGGTCTCGCCGGAGGTGACGGGGACGTCCCACTCTTCGCCGTCCTCGTCGCCGTCGTCGGAGGCGAGGGAGGAGAGGGACACGGCGGGACGCCTCGACGCCGCGCGGATCGTGTCCTTCGCGCAGTTGACCGCGATGCGGTAGAGCCACGTGGAGAAGGTGCAGTCGCCGCGGAAGGCCGCGAGATTGCGCCACGCCTTGATGAAAGCCTCCTGCGCGATGTCGTCGGCGAGATCGGGGGACTGCGCCGAGGCGGACAGGACGCGGACGGCGGTGTTGAAGACGAAGCGCTCATAGCGCGATACGAGATCGGAGAAGGCGTCGTCGTCCCCGTTTCTCGCACGCTCCACGAGGGCAAGGACCGCCGCTTCGTCGCCGTCGTCGGGAGCGTCGGGGATCCCGGGAGGCGCGGCGGCGGGGGATTTCAGAGGAAAACCCTGTGCCGCGAGGGCCAGAAGAAAGAAAAGCATGATGACAGGACCGTTGTTCCTTTTATCGTTACCGTTGCGCGGATGGATTCGGATTGTCTGTTTGACTGTTTGACTGTTTGGGTACGGATCTATTATAGCACGGCGCAGGAAGGATGTCAAGCAAAGAGTGGCCGGTGCGGCGGCATTGTTCGCGGTGTTTCGCATGCGGCAAACTCCCCCTTGCGCGCGGGGAAAATTTGTGGTATAATATATACTGAAATTTTGTGTGTCTGCGCGGCAGAGTATCGAACAAACGTGGCAATCTCTTCGGTATTGAGGAGCACGGCAGAAACCGGGAACCAATGACGGATTTGCTGTGCATCACATTGTCACCAATACTCTGTACCCGTCTCCAATTTCGGAAAGATTGCCACGTCGAAGAGTTTCCGCGTGCGGAAATTCACTCCTCAGCAATGACACCTTTTATGCGGCATGCTGCCGTCTCGTGCAGTTTTCCCCTTTTTGCCCGCGCCTCGCCTGCAAGCGTCAGCGCGCAAACGAAAGAATATACAAAACACCGAAATCACAAGATAAAGAAGAAAGAATTAAAGAAAGAAGAACAATGAAGAAAAAATCCTCCTCCGCGAACGCGTACAACAACCAATCCATCACCGCCCTGAAAGGTCCGGACCGCGTCCGCAAACGTCCCGCCGTCATCTTCGGCTCCGACGGCCTCGAAGGCGCGGAACATTCCGTCTTCGAGATCCTCTCAAACTCCGTCGACGAGGCCCGCGAAGGCTTCGGCAATGTCATCCATATCACCGCCTTCAACGACCATTCCGTCGAGGTCGAGGACTTCGGACGCGGCGTCCCCCTCGGATGGAACGAGGGCGAGGGCCGCTGGAACTGGGAGCTGGTCTACTGCGAGCTCTACGCGGGCGGCAAGTACGACAACAACGCCGAGGACGCCGCCTACGAGTATTCCCTCGGGCTCAACGGCCTCGGCGCCTGCGCGACGCAGTACGCAAGCGAATACTACGAAGTCCGCTCCTACGACGGCACGAACGTCTCCTCGATCTCCTTCAAAAAAGGCGAGCCCGT
>Ga0129306_1002157_pt1 | contig 18551 bp, 15 predicted proteins | sample P827metagenome_FD_94438 | JGI IMG/M metagenome (GOLD analysis project Ga0129306, IMG submission 94438) | Capybara group fecal microbial communities from Wisconsin, USA - P827 metagenome | ecosystem: Host-associated > Mammals > Digestive system > Large intestine > Fecal | place: USA: Wisconsin... | reverse complement strand
GTGGTGTCCCAACCGGATTCCCGTTAGTCCAATCACTGCTTTCATTATAACTTAGGTTTCGAGTGCGTGTAAACCATGCCTGGCTTGTCATGGATTTATACGACTGTAATTATTATAGTACCGTGTTCAAAATTGCCGTTTTCAATTAGCATATTAGCACCTGACATATTCTCTGATGCCATTTTACGGTATTCTGCATTCCACTTCTCTGCCACCTCGTCAATATTTGTATGTTTTCTGAAAGCCCACTGACGGCGGTCGGTATCATCGGTGTTGTAATCGTTTATGTTCTCATAGAGCTGTATTCTTACCGAGCCGTTATCAAGAACCTCATTTGACACGCAGTCGCTGAATGAGGTAAGTGTTTCCTCCGGAACGAATTTAAAGAAATCCTTTCCAAACCACATCATATATGTACTTGTAAATATGATTCCGCCGTATTCATGGCTGTGTCTGGAAAATTGTTCAATGTCAATTATTTCCTTGTCAAAAGGTTTATAAGGCAACCATATTTTTTCTTTAGATTAGATGTGTTGATTCCTCTTCTTTCGTAGGAATCAATTTTGAAGGCGGTACTAAGTAAACCATCTTCAAGATTTCTTAAAAATGCAGAAATGATTTTTGTGTTATTAAAAAGTTCATTAATCGCAACGATTAAATTCAAAACATCTGCACATTCTTTAATAAATATTATTATTGTAATTACATTAGATACATCATCATATCTTAACGTACATGAATTACTGATGTCTTGCGAAACTTCAGTTGAAAAATGAACTCTACGTTCTAATGCTTCGGCTAACTTGCTATAAAACACTTTCTCATTAAATCTGATACTTTTATGTAATAAAGCGGCTCTCATTTTATTTTGTTTAAATGGCAATATGCTTACCAATTCTTTAAAGAAATCAAATGTGGAATGACCACAATACATTGACATTTGAAATGAAATATTATTAGCCATTAAAATTCTCCTATCTCAATAGTAATATTTCTATTTTGCTCAATAAGGTCAATTTCATTTTTGTCTAACATATCTAATTTCCCTTTTGGCACACGAATATCTAATATTTTATTATCACATTCTTCACTACCATATATTATATTATACATTAAAAACACCTTTTAGTCAATAAAAATAAGGAGACCGCTTAACAGTCTCCTTTGTTATCATTCAATATGCGGGATGTTTTTCTCATCAAGGGCCTGAAGGATATCATCGTATGCTTTCTTTGAAGCCTTGTCATCAGTCAGCTTGACTGTAAGGTCTGTGCCCTTTATCTGCTCCATCAGCTCATCAAGAGTGAGTGTGCTGTTCTGGTAAATATAGCTGCCGTCGCTGACAGTAACTTCGATATACTGCACCTCATCAGTTGCGGGCTCGGCGGTTGCCTCCTCTGTGGTTTCGGGAGCTTCTGTAACTTCCTCAACTACGGATGATGAACTGCTTACATCGCCGTTTCTTTTTCCGTCATCACCGAACGGGATAAGTCCCATCTGTTTGCCTCCGAAGAGTGCCGCTATCAGCACAGCAAGTCCGCAAGCCGCAGGAACTGCCTTGCTGCCCTTTTTCTTTTCTTCATTTTTTGCCATAATTATCATTCCTCTCTGAAAATTGATTCGTCTGTTTCGGATATATACAAGCTTTTGTATGAGCCTTTTACTTTTTTTAAAGCCTGCTGAACATTTGAATATGCGGAATATGAGCCTTTCTCCGAGGAGTCATACATAAATCCCAGAAGTACAGTATCATCGGCACTGTATCCGCAATCCTGCAAAATATGAAGGATATCCCCCGATATATCAGAATCGGTATCTGCTGTGACATTGCTTATCTCGCTGTTGTCACGGTAGGCTGTAAACTGCATACTGCCGCCATCCGGCGAAATATCCATCCTCAGCATAACACTTTCATTTCTGCCGAATTCCTGCAATGCTTCAAGGTTTGCAGTTGCATTTTTATTAATGCTTCGTATGCCTTCAAGCTCGTCCATAGCCTGCTGTTTTGCATTTTCGGCTTCTTTTATCTTATACTCGGCTTCAGCTTCACGGCGGTCCGCTGTCTCGGATATCGCAGCCGCTTCAGATACCGCAGCTTCGGCCTTTTCACGGACTTCACCTGTCTCCATATAGCTGAAAAGTATGAAAAAGAAAAGTATTATCAGCACTATATCCAGCAGAGAAGTAAAATCAAGGACAGCTTCTTTCCTTCTTCTCATAGCGTCACCTTTTTAGCTTCAGAGAAGACCTCGTCCTCATTTTCCTCTATCAGCTTTTCCGCCTTGTCTATGTAATCCTGTATCTCGGTCTCGATAAATGCATTAGCACCCTTGAAGCCAAGAGAGAAAACGATTCCCCACGCAGTCGAAGTCAGGGCATCGAAAAAGTTGTTCTTTACGCTGTCGTTTGCCTCGGTAAGATCAAGTTTCAGAAGAGCAACGACTGTTCCCAGCATACCGAGCAGCGGGAAGAAAGAAATAAGCGTAATGAAGATATTATGCCATTTTTTAAGTGAACCTGTTTTGGCGTTTATCTTCTTGAATCTTCTTTCCTGTTTCCATTTATAGAAATTGGTGCGGAACTCATTTTTCTTCTTGATGATGTTCCAGAAGATGACACCTGTCAGAACAGCAACTATCAGTATTATGGTGTCAGATGAAACTATACTCGATATCATTTTTGCCAATACATCAAGCATACTGCGCCTCCTCTTTTCTTCAATGATCGACAATAACAATTATACTACTAATTAATATGTATGTCAAGACTGGCTGCTTATACTTCGGGTATAATCAACCGCTCACTTAATTTTAAGTATAATATTGTATATCTTTGACAAAGCAGCATTCGCCTTATTGATTATCCTCACAAAATTAACATAGAAATACTGTTTATTTCGATGAAACTCTTGACATTCAAGCTAAAATGATGTATCATTTAATTGCAAGAGAACTTAAATTAATCTCAGAGATTTTAAGTTCATCCGTAAATGTATCGTGGACCATCCTGCACTATTTTTCACGATACACGCTTAAATTTAGGAGGGTATTAAAATTATGGAAAAAGGAAGAAACGTGAAGCGCATTATAAGCTTCTCGGCAGCTGCTATCTGTATGCTGTCCTCACTGAAAATAGCACCTGTCAGTGAATTTGATGCTATTGCAGCTTCCAACATGACCGCAAGCCAGATCACTCAGGAAATGAAGATCGGCTGGAACCTCGGCAACACACTTGACGCTTACGGCGGAACAGCAAAGGGTGTCGCTACCGAGACATCATGGGGCAACCCTAAGACAACTAAGGCTATGATCGACGCAGTAAAGGCAAAGGGCTTCAACACAGTTCGTATCCCTACAACATGGTTCCCTCATCTCGACGGAAGCAATAATATCGATTCCGCATGGATGGCACGTGTAAAGGAAGTAGTTGATTACTGTATCGACAACGATATGTACGTTATCCTCAACCTCCACCATGAGGAATGGGTAGACCGTCCTGATCTTGGTTCAGCTTACAACGAGATGCAGCCAAAGTTCACTAAGATATGGTCACAGATCGCTGATGCATTCAAGGATTACGATCAGCACCTTATCTTCGAGAGCATGAACGAGCCAAGAGCAAAGGGCACCGACCATGAATGGTGGGGACCTCAGCAGAGCGAAGTTGATACCATCAACAAGCTCAATCAGGACTTCGTTAAGCTCATCAGAAGCTCAGGCTCCGCAAACAACAAGAACCGTCTTCTCATGATCCCGGGTTACTGCGCATCCGCTGACCAGACAATGTTCTCAAAGATCCAGGTACCTTCAGACAATATGGTCGCTATTTCCATCCACGCATATGTACCTTACGACTTCACTATGAATACTGCTGTTTCTGACCATAGCACATTCTCAACCAAGTATTCAAGCAGCCTTAACCAGACTCTCGAAAGCATCAGAAGCACTTTCACTTCAAAGGGAATCCCTGTTGTTATCGGCGAATTCGGTACTTCTAACTTCGGCAACACCGAGGCAAGAGTAAAGTGGGCTGAACAGTACATGAGAACAACCAAGGAAATGGGTATCCCCTGTGTACTCTGGGATAACAACGTTATAAATGCACCTTCATCAGCAGGTGAATGCCACGGCTATCTCAACAGAAGCAATCTTACATGGTACACAGAAAGCGAACCTGTTGTCAACAAGATGATGGAAGTACTCGGAGTAAGCAGCTCCAATCCTCCGTCAACAACAGCTTCAACTCCATCCGGCAATGATACAACAACTACAACTGCCGAGGAAGAAGATACCGCTATCCTCTATCCGTTCACTATATCAGGCAATGACAGAAACGGTAACTTCACCATCAACTTCAAGGGAACTCCCAACTCTACCAATAACGGCTGTATCGGTTACTCATACAACGGCGACTGGGAAAAGATCGAATGGGAAGGCAGCTGCGACGGCAACGGAAACCTCGTTGTTGAAGTTCCTATGTCAAAGATCCCGGCAGGCGTAACAAGCGGTGAAATTCAGATCTGGTGGCATTCAGGCGACCTCAAAATGACAGATTACAAGGCCGGTTCAGGCAGCAGTCAGACAAATACCACACCACAGCAAACTACTAATAACAACAATACAACAGTTACAACTGCAAAGAATGATCAGCCTCAGACAGCAGGAAACGGTTTCCACGTTCAGAATCAGAAGATCATTGACGCTAACGGAAACGAATTCATCATGCGTGGCGTAAATGTTGCTCATGCATGGTATCAGAACAACACCGAGCAGACTCTCAAGGCTGTAGCCGCAAAGGGATGCAACACAGTAAGAGTCGTATGCGCTGACGGCGGTCAGTGGACAAAGACTTCAGCCGCTGAACTCGAAAAGATCATCGGCTGGTGCAAGGAAAACAAGCTTATCTGCGTACTGGAAGCTCACGACGCTACAGGCAGCGACAAGGTAGAAGATATTGTTGCAGCTGCTAAATACTGGGCTGAGAACAAGGATATCCTCAACAAGAACACAGACACTGTTATCCTCAATATCGCCAACGAATGGGTAGGTACATGGGACAGCGCTACATGGGCTAAGGGAAGCGAAGAGGCTATCAAGGTTGTTCGTGACGCAGGCATAAAGAATATGATCATGATAGATGCAGCAGGCTGGGGACAGTACGGTACAGCTATCAAGGAAAAAGGCGCTGAGGTATTCGCTTCAGACCCTGACAAGAACACTGTATTCTCCATCCACTTCTACGGCACTGCAGGCAAGGATGCAAATACTATCAAGAGCAATATCGACGGCGCACTTTCAAGCGGTGCACCCGTACTCGCAGGCGAATTCGGCTACAAGCACAGCGACGGCGATGTTGATGAGATCTCACTCATGAACTACTGCGACCAGAAGGGCCTCGGCTACCTTGCATGGTCATGGAAGGGCAACGGCGGCGGAGTTGAATATCTCGACCTCTCCAACGACTGGGACGGCAACAGCCTGACAGAATGGGGCGACATTTTCTTCGGCGCTATGAAAAACTCAAAGCCCGCTTCAGTATTCGGCGGTTCATCTGTAAATACAACAGCAAGCACAACCGCAGCTACAACAACCACAACTGTTACTACAACGGTTACAACAACACAGCAGACCACATCTTCACAGCAGCAGCCTTCAGTTACACTTTGCGGCGATGCTAACTGTGACGGTATCGTAAATATCTCAGACGCTGTAATCATCATGCAGAGTCTTGCAAATCCATCAAAATACGGTGAAACCGGAACTGATGCCCTCCGCATTACAGCTCAGGGCAAGATCAACGGCGACTGTGAAAGCACGGGCAACGGCCTTACAAACAAGGACGCCCTCGCTATCCAGCAGCTTATGCTCGATCTGATATCATCACTCCCTGTAACTATATGAACTCCTATCCGTATAGTTCAGGTTAATACCCCATAAATAAGGGATCGCCGCTGTCGGAGGTGATCCCGCCGCAAAAACAAAAGCCATAGTACCATGAAAAGTACTATGGCTTTTTTCTGCCCTTAGCCGCACCTCGTCAGAACAGTCAATGTACGGTAATAAGATGTAAGATATAACGATGCGTCTGTACCTTGTCTGAGCGTAACAATAAATGAGGATTCGGACCTCACGCTGCTCCCGGCGCACCATCTGAGTGTAAAGTTTTTACTCGAAAACTCACAAAAAGCCCATTCGCCCTGTCCTGACTACACCATAACCTTTACAGAAGTTCGGTAGACCAGTTTGCTGCCTGGATAGCATTGTCTATCAGTCGGTACTCCTTTGACATGGAATCTATCCTTTTCTGGATCTCCTTGACATTTACAGTGCTGATAAGCTTTATCTCAGTCATTCTTGCTCTGCGTCCCGTTTCACTTGCAGCAGCTGCAAGTTCCCTATAAGCATAAAGCCTGATACTGAGAGTATCACGTTCAGCTATGAGATCGGTGATAGTCTTGTCGCCGACCCTGACTGTGCAGTTTGTATGATTGATCCTGCTCATAAGTTCTTCAAGTCTGTCGAGAGAGGAATCAAGCTCACGCAGCAATTCAGCAGGATCTTCTGCCGAAGGTTCATTTTCCTGTATGATGGCATTGTTACGCAGACGCACTTTCAACTGTTCAATGTTTCTGTTGAGGTCTGCTCTTTCCTGTAAAGCTTCTGCAAGTTTCATATCAACACGCTCCTTCATAAAATATGCTTATAGTATAACAAAAAATCCGCTAAATGTCAACGTCTGCCCTGTTCTTCATACGGTAATTTGTAGGAGTGGTATTCTCGGCTTTGCGGAACTGCTTTGTAAAATGGATGTATGAGGAATATCCGCATTTTTCAGCAATTGCCGTAACAGTCAGATTCGTTTCCCTCAGAAGCTTTTTCGCCTTGTCCATGCGGATGTGTATAAGGCTGTCGATTATGCTCATTCCGAAATTTTCACGGTAATACTTCTGTAGATAGCTTTTGCTGATGCCAAGTTCCCTGCTGATGGTTTCAATGCTCCAATCCAGCTGAGGATAAATCTGCATTCTTTCACGGAGCATACATAGCTTCTCGTAAAGCGGATTAGGCGTAACACGTCCGTCTATGACATACCCTGACTTATCGTTCAGCAAAGCCTTCTTTACCGCATCAGCAAGGCTGTATCCGCTGTTTGAGATCTCGGCAGAAGAAAAAGCTATGCAGTTTTCTCTGCCGAGAAGCGATATGACATTGCTGCTTTTCAGCTCCCTGTACAGCTGTTCGGCACGTGGTTTTCTGTCGGTCAGAACAGCGTACAGACCATGAGTCACGATCGCACAGTTCTCACTGATGTCAAGGCTTTTTCCAAGTATTTCCTCAAACTCCGTTATCAGCACACGAAAGTCTGTACTTTCATTTTCAAGAAATAGTCTTCGTATGCTTCGTATCTCCACAGTAACGATGATACCCGCATTCCTTCGGCGACTTTTTTCAAATATGTACAGCGGAGGAAAAAGCGAAACTGTTCCCGTGCCTGTTTCTCCTATTAAATTATGATACGGCATATTCACGAATCTTTCGAGGATAATGCTGAGTTCGTAAATGAAACGGCTGTATCCTGCTGAGAGCGATTCGCAGTTCTTGCCGAAAGAAAGAGCTGTATAGCCGTATTCACTGTTTCTGTTCCTCAGCAGATTCACGAAAAGCGCCGTAGGTCTGCGGTCATTCTCTTTCAGCACTGGAAGAATATCCCGTGCCTTGTATTTCTGCTCGCAGCATATTATTTCTCCCGATGACAAAACCGACATATAACGTATCATATCGGACCTGTGACTGATTTGCAGTTCAGACCTTGAACCTTTCCCGACAGACTGCATATAATCAGAAGTAAGGCATATATCAAATGAATGAAATCTGTAAATATATCGGGCATAACCGCAGAATCCGATGAGAGCGTCTTCGATATCCTTCTCATCAAGGTATTCCGCTGCTATGGGAGAATCCGACAATATTCCGTTAAATCTGTCCGTCACGATCTTGCGTCTGTCCGTTCCGAAGCCGGCACGTCCGAATGTTCTGCATCCGCAGCTTGCCCCGATATGAAAGCCTCCGCCTTTATCCGTGATCCTTGAAGCTGAATTGCCCGTTATCATTCGGTAAAGCTTTCTCAGCGAATCCGCCCCCAGCTGAAAATCGTCCTTTCGCCAACTTGTGATATTGCAGAATGGAAGTGTTTCATCACCTGTGCAGTCAAATCCCGTAACAGCAATATCCTCGGGAACGTTTATCCCTTCTGAGCAAAGGCAGTCTATAAGTGAGGCCGCTATGGTATTATCCGAACACACCACAGCATCGGGACGGGCAAGCTTACCGCTGACAATACTGTCCACGAATCTGCTGACGGGAAAGGAATGCGCATCAATATTAATGAAGCTGTTTCTGTCATAGTAAAGCCCGTGACGCTTCATGGAATCGCAGAATCCGCTTATTCTGTCTTCACAGGAAGGATCGCCTTTAGCCCCTGACATAAAGTATATGGCCCTGCATCCGTGAACATCTGTAAGGTGATCGGTGATCCTTTCAAAGGGACGGCGCTCATTCGGAATGGTATTATCGAAAATATTATGCTCATGTCCCCCTGCGATCATCACAGGTCTTCCGGTACGCATCAGCAGCTGTTCTGTCTGCGACCGTCTTTTTTCGCTGCCGAAGGATCTGCTGATATAGAGAAATCCGTCAAACCTATCGGTCAGCATAAGCTTGAAGACATCCATTTCGCTGTCGATGTATCTGCTCTCCTTTTCGCTTTCGGACTGAAGCGCAGACAAAACAACGATGTCGCAGTTTATCCTGAATGCCTGCGCTATAATTCCCTTTATGACACCGCTGACATTTTCATCGTATGCTTTTTCACATACAACTCCGATAAGCAGTTTTCTCCCCACAGTTTCACATCCTTTGCAATAATGATATGTCATATTATATCATATCGCCGCAGAAATAACAAGAGTTTATGACATAATTGTACAGATAAACTTATAAACAAAGTAACAATAAACACAAAAAATCATCAAAAATGAGACGATAAGTCATTGATTTTACACTTGGAAAATGTTATTATGTATATAATGAATATTAAGTTGAGCAGACAATGATATTTATTATCAATTATTTTATTCAGGGGGAATAAATTATGAAGAAATCTTTTAAAAAAGCGACAGCCGCTTTAGCCTCCCTTGCAGTCGCAGCAGGAACCTGTTCAAATGTTCTGACTCAGTTCGCTGCAAACGCTGCTTACGGTAACGGCGGAAACGGCTCGGCTATCATGGAGTATCTCGACAGAGGTATCTATGCTATCCAGTCAGGCAACGGTATGTTCGTCAGCTGGCGATTCAATGCCAACGATGCTGATGATGCGGAATTCCAGCTTTTCAGAGATGACAAGCTGATCTACACCAGCAAGGCAGGCGCTCCTACAAATTACTGGGATGCTGATGGAAATTCCAACTCCAAGTACCGTGTTGACACCATTGAAAACGGCGCAGTAAAATCTTCGGATAACTGCAAATTCACATCGGGCACGAATTATTTCGATATCCCGCTGAAAAGTCCCGGAAGCATCTATTCGCCTAATGATTGCTGTGTCGGCGATGTTAACGGTGACGGACAGTACGAAATATTCCTGAAATGGGAACCGAACGATTCTCAGGATAACTCAAAGACAGGCCCTACAAGCAAAGTTTATATTGATTGCTATACTCTTGAAGGACAGCAGCTCTGGCGTATCGACATGGGCCAAAATGTCCGTGCAGGTCAGCACTACACTCAGATGTGTGTTGCCGATTTCGACTGCGACGGCAAGGCTGAACTTATCACCAAGACCTGCGACGGCACTGTTGACGGCAAGGGCAATGTCATCGGCGACGGCAGCAAGAACTGGGTAAACAGTGCCGGTACTATCCTTGACGGCCCCGAGTATCTCACACTTTTCGAGGGCGCAACAGGTGCGGCTCTGGATACTATTGAATTCCCTGTTCTCAGAGGTGATGCTACAAGTGCTGCTGCCAAGACTACTTGGGGCGATAACTACGGCAACCGCTGCGAGCGTATGAATTCAGCTATCGCTTACCTTGACGGTGTTCATCCGTCTGCAATTTACGGCCGTGGATACTATACAAGGCTTTCACTTTCTGCTGTTGATGTACGCAACGGAAAGCTTGTAAAGCGCTGGGTATACGACACAGGCTTCAATAAGAACGATCCTGCTTACGGCTGCGGCAACCACAACGTAATGGTAGCCGACTTCGATAACGACGGCAAGCAGGAAGTCTGCATGGGCGCAAGTGCTTTCGACGACGACGGAAAGCTTCTCTGGTCCACAAAGCAGCTGCACGGTGATGCAATGCACATCGGTGACTTTGATCCCAACCACGAGGGTCAGGAAGTATTCATCTGCCACGAAGACGGAAAATACGGAATTTCATGCATTGACGGAAGAAACGGTAATATAATCTGGCACTACGACGGCGACAAGGATACAGGACGCTGCTGCGCTGACAATATCGTTGCAGGAAACAGCGGTGCTGAATTCTGGGGGGCAAGACCTGCCAATGCTGTATTCGATGTTAACGGCAAGCAGATAGGCAACAAGTCGCCAGCTATGAACTTCCTCATCTACTGGGACGGCGACCTTGAGCGTGAACTTCTCAATGATATCACTATCACAGACGGTGCGGCTATAAACAATTATCCCGAAATATTCACAGCAAAAGGCTGTGCTTCCAACAACAGCACAAAGGCTGTTCCTTGTATCACTGCCGACCTTTTCGGTGACTGGCGTGAAGAACTTGTTCTCCGTACCGCAGATAACTCAAAGCTTCGTGTATGGTGTACAAATACCGAGACTGAGTATCGTATCACAACTCTCATGCATGATATGCAGTACCGTATGCAGAACGGCTGTCAGCAGTCCTCATACAACCAGCCTCCTCACCCAAGCTTCTACCTCGGTACAGAGGCTCCGCTTCCTGCAAGACCTGACATCAAGCTGAACAATGCTCCTCCCGAGCCTGTAAACGGCAAGCTTGTCAAGAATCTTCTCGTAAAGGATTCCGCAAACTCCCTCAGCTGGAAATTAATGGATTCCAACAAGACAGGCGGTCCCATCTACGGCGACAGAGACTTCACTTATACATCTCTTGCTCCCGAACTCGAAAACTGCGAGTACATCATGTCAGCCTGCAACTCAAAGAATACCGACGCAGACCTTGCTGAATTCACAACCGGCGACAAGACCGAGGTTTACGTAATGGTCGATACAAGAGAAGAGGACGCAGGACTTGTTCCTTCATGGCTCAGCGGCTACACAAGAACCGATCTCACCGCTCAGTCAAGCAATGATGTTACATTCGTTGCATACAAGAAGACTTTTGAAGCAGGCGAAAAGGTAGTCCTCGGAACTAACGGAATGACAGGAAATGTCATCAACTACACTGTTTTCGTAAAGGCTCCCGAAGTTGTTACAACTACCACAACTACTGAAACAACAACAACAACTACTACCACAGAGACAACGACAACTACTACAGAAGCAACTACAACAACTATTCCCGAAACAACCGCAACTACAGAAACAACTCAGCCACCTGTTACATCAATGCCTCCACAGGAAGTTTTATGGGGCGATGCTAACTGCGACGGAAATGTTGATATGAGCGATGCCGTACTTATCATGCAGGTTTTCTCAAATCCTGATAAATACGGAATTACAGGCTCTGCTGAAGGTCATATCACCGAAAAGGGCAGAATCAACGGCGATGTTTCCGAAAACGGAAACGGCCTTACAAACAAGGACGCCCTTGCTATCCAGAAATTCTGCTTAGAGCTTATCGATAAGTTACCCGAGGCATGACAATACGGATGATCAGACAATAATAGTTATCACTGAAAAAGGCTGTACAGCGCAATGCTGTGCAGCCTTAAATTTTTATCTTCATTACAGATCTTGCGTATGCCAGACTCTGACGAAGCTGATCATCCTTATCAAGTCCGGCCAGTCTCAGCTTATGAGCATAATCCATCAGCTCAGTCATACGCTCATTAAAGTGAAATCCTGCTTTTTTCAGGTCTTTTTCCGTCACGCAGGGACGGGACATTATTTCCGTGAATATCTCATATCTCTCCATGAGAAATTCTTCGGTATCACCGCATTCCGGAAGTTTTCCAAGTCCGTCACACACCGCAAGCTGTATCAGGTCAAAGGGCTCATCAGATGAATCAAACAGCTTGTTCGTTTTCTTCAGCCGTGAACGTGCGTGAGCCATAATATTCGGCTCCATATGCAGCTCTGTCATGTTCAGCACGTAATGTTTCAGTTCATCATCAGCGGATAGACGCTCCATGAATCTCTGCACAAGAGGAATCCCTTCTGTTTCATGACCGTAAGCGTGAACTGTTCCGTCATCATCCACTGTAGTACACACAGCTTTTCCGAAGTCATGACACAGCGCCGAAAGCATGAATCCGAGAGGATTTTTTACTTTGTCTCGCCGCTTTGCCGCCTCGTCCACAACCATCATTGTATGGGTCCAGACATCGCCTTCACGATGATAGTTCTGATTCTGCGGCACACCGATAAGCGCCTTTATTTCTCCGAGACCGCTGTCAAGTCCGCCTGATGAGAGAAGCTGTTCAAAATACTCTGACGGAGCTTCATATGTCAGAATAGCGTTTTTCAGCTCGTCAAATATACTATTCTCCATCTTTGCTTACACCTCTGTATCCTGCCAGCAATTCCGCCTGCCTGTCTATTCGTATCTTAGCCTGCTCCCTGAGTTGCGGAGGCCCCATTATCTCGATAACCGGCCCGAAGCTGAGCAGCTGTATCAGCAGCTCGGTTTCATTCTGATAATCGTACCACAGCTCAACAGTGTACTCCCCCGTTTCGAGGTTTCGCACAGTGTGCTTCTCGTAAGATGCAAACTCCATCATAAAGCGCTCAACGCCGTTTCTTTCGGATGTGACCCTTATGACCGCAGGTGTGCTGCACTTCATGCTTGAAAAATAGTCATCGAGGGAAACGGGGGTACGGAATATCCTGCCTGTATCGACTATCTTTGTAATACGGCCTATATTCATGATACCGCTGCATCTGATCCTGTCATTTCTGAGCAGATATGTATATGCACGGAATTTTCCGTTTTTAGGCGAATACTCCATTTTGAGGATAACAAACTTGCCGCTCTTTCGTTTTCCGTGCCCAGAAACAAACTCGATGTACATTATTCTCCTGTGCTTTACCGCATCAAGAATACTGCGGAAATTTGCGATATACTCATCACTTCCGAAGTTATCCCTGTCTGCGGATCTGTCGATCAGCCTGAACTGTTCCTTCAAGTAAAACGGCCGCACATCCGCCAGCTTTTCATCAAGCTGTTTCAGCGTATCATCGTCCATGAACAGACGTATCCGCTTGTCAGTCAGTTTAGCTTTCAGCCAGCTTTTCTGCAATGCAGTCAGCACTCTGACGGGAGGATTTTTCGTGATACGCTTCAGCTTTCCGTCAGCTGTACGTCTGAAAAGTCCCCAGTCCTCGCCGTTAGGGATAAGCTTCTGAGGCAGAAACAGTACGGAATCACGGAAGCCCTCACGCTGTACAGTTTCATTCACAGTTTTGTCGTCTGTTATCTCTTTCTCCAGAAGCTTTGCCGCAATTCTGAAATAAGTGCCGTATATCTCACTGAATATGTTCATCATTATCACCGCCGTACATTTTCTTCATTCTTGCGACATCCCTGTAAAAGCGATGACGGATGCTTTCAGATCCACCCTCAATGCTGAGTATGCGCCCTATGAAAGTCTTAGCCCAGTGCATAATCTCATTCGAGTCGTAAACGTCAGCCGTAAGAGTATACAGTTCCTCGCCTGTCTGCTCTATGATACAGCACCGCTTTTCACGCTCCAGACGTTCAAGCACGTATCCTTCTTTCTTGATATCGATGCGGAATGATATCTTCATCGGCTCAGCGTTCCCTCTTTCCTTGCGAGCCCCGAACGAAACTCCGAAAACACGGGAAATATTCCGCTGATAAGCAGCTTTTTTATTATCATAGCCGTCAAAGATATCCCCTTTTTTTATACCTTTGATATAGTCCAGACGCAGAGTCGTGAATCTTTCCAGCTCAAGGCTGTATACCGCCAGATAACGCCTGCCGGTCTGCACTGACACCAGAATCTGCATGGGAACATATTTATGCTCATGCTCATCTGTCACTATATCACTTCTGTGCCTGTTGGGAAATGAAGTGACGGAAATACTGCGTTTCTCATCCATAGCGGAGAGAATATCAGGTATCAGGATATCCTCAAGGGTATGTATCATATAATTGTGCTTGATGAAAAACATATCATTTTTCAGCCCCAGCATTTTGAGTATACTGTTTCCGATAATACCGAAATGCTGAGTCTCCGAGAAGAATTTCAGTGCATCTTCAAGCCCTTTGAAATCCCTGATATAGTCATCTGCAATATCATCTGAAAGAGAGTAATACATGGTTTTACCTTGTTTTTCAGCATTGACGATACCTTCTTGAACATATTCCTTCAGTTTGTTTCTGACAGTCTGCTCATCGAAAAGCTGACCGTAATCCGCATTAAGCAGATCCGTTATCTCTTTAAGTGTACGGCTTTGCCCGTCATAAAGAATATCCGTTATAAGAAAATGCAGACGGATATCATTATCAGTGAAGCTCTTTGAATAATACGCATTATACAGCGGATTCTCAGGGATGTGTCCGCTGTCAACGGATATCGAAACGCTTCTTCCACGCACAGAATCATCATAGCGCATACAGTCGCCCATCCAGCTTTCCACACGGCGTTTTTCGTCACTGTAGGTACGGATGCTTTTGCGGTCGAAGTCGCTTCTGACCTTACATCCGTATATGAAAAAATCTCGTACATAGTCACGTGTCTTGTCGAAACTTTTGATAAGCTCAGAAAATCCTGCCATATTTTTACACCACCTTACATTATTATATTAACAGAAAATCCTGATATTTGCAATACGCTTTGAGTGTGTGCAGAAAAATTTATATGATTATTTCCATTTCATGTGTTATACTAAGATCAAGCTAAAGGAAAGAAGTGAAGAAAATGTTCGTACATTACAATAAGAATGATAATATGCTCCCCATAAAGATATGGCAGACCGATGCGGAAGCAGTTGGTGAAAAGTGTATCGAACAGGCGGAGCACCTCGCAAAGCTTCCCTTTGCACATAAGTGGATAGCTCTTATGCCCGATACTCACGCAGGAAAAGGAATGCCCATAGGCGGTGTGATCGCCTGTGAGAATGTTGTTATCCCCAATGCTGTGGGAGTCGATATCGGATGCGGAATGGCTTATGTGCAGACAGATATCCCTGTGGAAGTTCTCCGTGAAACCATCACAGGAAGCGGAAATCTTGTGCATACGATATGCGGCGATATTCTTCGCAACATCCCCACAGGATTTTCACACTACAAAACACCTCAGCCTTCAGAGGTCCTCGACAGGGCAAAGGCTGAAATGGGACGCTATGAAGCCGACAGCGAGCTTATCCCGCAGATAGAGGAAGGCTACTATCAGGCAGGAACTCTCGGAGGCGGAAACCACTTCATAGAGCTTCAGCAGGATGACAACGGGATGTGCGGTATCATGCTCCATTCGGGAAGCCGCCATTTCGGAAATATCGTAGGTCAGTATTTCAATAAGATAGCACATGAACTCAACGATAAGTGGTTCTCACAGGTGCCAGCTGAATGGAATCTGCCCTTCCTTCCTGTTGATACGGATGAGGGAAAACGCTATCTTGAATGGATGCAGCTGTGCATGGATTTCGCATATGAGAACCGTGCAATAATGCTTCAGAAGGTCAAGGAGCTTTTCACAAAGCACGTAAAGCGCCACACAGGCATAACACCTGTTTTCACTGATGAGATAAACTGTCATCACAACTACGCCGCTCTTGAGAATCACTTCGGCAAGGATGTATGGGTTCACAGAAAGGGTGCGATCAGTGCCCGTGAAGGTGAAATGGGAATTATTCCCGGAGCTATGGGCTCATACAGCTACATAGTCCGTGGAAAAGGCGATCCCGACAGCTTTATGTCTTCATCACACGGCGCAGGCAGAGCATACTCACGTTCTGCGGCAATGGACAAATTCTCCGTTGAATCGGTAATTGTTGACCTGAAGAAGCAGAATGTGGTGCTGGCTAAGAATAAGAAATCCGACGTTGCAGAGGAATCAAGATTTGCCTACAAGGACATCAACGATGTTATGGCAAATCAGACCGACCTGACAGAGCCCGTAAAGAGACTCTTCACAGTCGGCGTAATCAAAGGCTGATCTTTCGTCGCTTACAGCAATTCAGGCAGTTCGTTGAGAACGGGTTCGACTCCCACAGCGACGAGTCTTAAGGCACATTCAGCAGTCAACTTTATCCTGTCAAGATAAAAAATAAGTGCCTTGATATTTTTATGAATCAGCGGCATAGCTATATTATCCTGCCGCTGAACAATTCTATAAGACGCATACAGCAAATATTTTTGGATGTTATTAATGTTTATTTTTAAAACGTCTTGTTTATTATAAGACGCTGACAGCATATCTTTCATGAATTTGTTTTTTGCGTCTTGCTTTCCCGGAATCACTTCGGCTCTCACAGCATTTATTTCAGGGACTCAGAAAACATCGGAAACGACAAGGGCTGAGTAAAAGACGAGCCGAGCAATTGCTCCCTAAACCAAACCTTTCCAACTTCGCCTTTTTTGGCAATGTTTAATTTAGGGAGCAATAAGTCAGCAACAGCATAAATGTAATTGGTGAATGCAGGTTCAAATCCTGCCCTGCGGAAACGTATGGTAAAATGCTGACTTGACAGTCACAACCTATGACATTAACATATGTCACAGACTTGGAAGGAGGATAAATATGCTCAACTTTTTAAAGAAAGAGGCTAACACTACATACACCGAAAACGGCGGTATCGCTTACCGCTCAACAGAATCACACTGTCTGGATATGTTCTTCAGGGCAGGTGCTATGAGAAACGCTTCAGCAGATAAGATAGCCGATACCGTTACCCGTGCCTACGCAGAAGGCGCCGACAAGACCATGAAGATCATCTTCTTCGCCCGTGATGCAAGAGGCGGTCTGGGCGAGAGACGCTTCTTCCGTATCGCAGTACGCACACTTGTTGATATTGCTCCCGCAGCCGTAAGAAAGAATATTCCGCTTTTCCCGGAGTACGGACGTTTCGACGACCTCTGCGTACTGATCGGCACTCCGCTGGAAAAGGATGCAATAGATATTATAGACACTCAGCTCCGTTTTGACAAGGCCTCTATGGCTGCAGGCGGCAAGGTATCACTGCTGGCAAAGTGGCTGCCCTCAGTAAACACCTCCTCAAAGGAGACAAGAAACGCAGGCAGAAGGATCGCCGCTATGCTGGGGATGTCCGAAGCCGAGTACAGAAAGACTCTGTCTGCTCTCCGCAAGTACAGCGATATTCTGGAGAACCGTCTCCGTGAGCGTGACTATACATTCAACTACGGAATACAGCCATCATGTGCTATGTTCAAGTACCGCAAGGCTTTCATCCGCAACGACGGTGAACGCTACACTGCTTACCTGGACAAGGTGCAGAAGGGCGAAGCAAAACTCCACGCAGACAGACTCTTCCCTTACGACATTGTACGTGCGGCTCTCAACAGAAACATAGCTCCGGAAGAAGAAACATCTCTGGATGCCGCATGGAATTCTCTCCCCGACCTGACAAGCGCTAAGCATGAGAATGCCATCGCAGTCATCGACGGTTCAGGCTCCATGACATGGGGTATAGGCATACGTCCCATCGATGCGGCGCTGTCTCTGGGAATATACTTCGCAGAGCACAACACAGGCGCATTCGCAAACCACTTCATCACCTTCTCATCAACTCCTCGTCTGGTGGAGATAAAGGGAAAGAATATCGTAGAAAAGACACGTTACTGTGCATCTTACAACGAAGTAGCAAATACTGACCTGGAATCTGTTTTCACACTGATACTCCGTACTGCTGTGAAGAATAAGGTTTCTGCAAACGATATGCCTTCAAAGATATACATAATATCCGATATGCAGTTCGATTCCTGTATCATTGGCGGAAACGATGAGCCTCTGTTCATAAAGATGCGCAAGCTCTACAACAAACATGGCTACTCTCTGCCCGATATCGTGTTCTGGAATGTCAACAGCAGAAGCGAAGGCATACCCGTGACACGCTCAGAAACAGGTGCTGCACTGGTATCAGGCTACTCCCCCACTGTGTTCAATATGGTCATCGGAGGCGAATGCTCTCCCGAGGCTGTGATGAACAAGGTGCTGGAGTCTGAGAGATATTCCTCTATCACCGCAGCATAAACCAGAAAAATCAATGCCCCTGAGTGATAACCTCGGTACTCTTACAGAAGTTTTTACACGTGTCTATTGAGGGAAACCCTTTTGAAAAAGGGTTCCTCTGACGGAGGCGGTCCCCTCTGTCAGCTGCGCTGACATCTCCCCACACTGTGG
>Ga0129306_1002156_pt1 | contig 18557 bp, 14 predicted proteins | sample P827metagenome_FD_94438 | JGI IMG/M metagenome (GOLD analysis project Ga0129306, IMG submission 94438) | Capybara group fecal microbial communities from Wisconsin, USA - P827 metagenome | ecosystem: Host-associated > Mammals > Digestive system > Large intestine > Fecal | place: USA: Wisconsin... | reverse complement strand
TGCGCATCCTGTCGATCCACAAGAGTAAGGGACTGGAGTTCGACCACGTGCTGATTCCTTTCTGCGACTGGCGACTCGAGATGCCTGACATCCTATGGTGCAAGCCTACCGTTGCGCCTTTCAACGCTCTGCCCATCGCGCCTATCGACTATAGCGAGAAGCAGATGAAAGAGACCATCTACGAAGACAACTACAGGGACGAGCACCTGCAAAACACGGTAGACAACCTGAACCTGCTCTACGTGGCTTTCACACGTGCCAGTCGGAATCTGTTTGTTTTCGGACTGCGTGGCAGCAAGAGCAGCCGCTCAGCACTCATAGAGAAGGTGTTGCCCAATATCCAACTTGAAGATGCTGAACTGACGGGTGAAACCGATGAGCAGGCTGTGCTCACCTTCACCTTCGGATCGCTATCACTAAGTCCTCATCCCTCATCCATCACCCATCAGACTTCTGAAAACGTCTTCCTGCAACCCGTCACCCCTGAGAAGGTGACGATGGAGAGTTTCACGGTTAAAACGGAATTCCGCCAGAGCAATCGCAGTCGGGAATTTATTGAGGGAGATGACGAGGAATCGCCCCTCAGCTACATCAAAACGGGCAGCGTGCTGCATGAGATTTTTTCGAACATCCGAACTACTGCCGACATACCCAAAGCCTTACAGCAGATGCAGGCTGATGGCGTTCTCTACAACGACGAGGTGACTCGTGAGAAGTTGACGGCTATGATTAAGAAAAGACTTGAAGACAACAGGGTAAAAAACTGGTTCTCTGAACATTGGACAGTATTTAACGAATGTACTATTCTTCAAATTGGAGCCAACGGAGAGGTGGTTGAGCGTCGTCCAGACCGAGTCATTACTGACGGTCAGGAGACTCACGTCATCGACTTTAAGTTTGGCAGTCCGAAACCTGAATATATCGAACAAGTGAGAGAGTATATGCAACTGCTGGAACGGATGCAGATGCCGCATGTAAGAGGATGGCTTTGGTATGTTTATTCTAATAAGATTGAAGAAGTATGAAGAGTTTTTTAGAATATGTTGCAGAGGATATTATCCGGAAATACGGCACCGACCTGTCGCGCATAGCTGTTGTGTTTCCCAACAAACGCGCATCGCTGTTCCTTAACGAATGGTTGGCACGCTATGCCCAGAAACCAATATGGAGTCCGGCGTATATCACCATCAGTGAACTGTTCCGTCAACAGAGTGAGCTGCAAGTGGCCGACCCCATCAAACTGGTTTGCGATCTGCATAAGTCGTTCTGCCGTCAGACAGGCTCTACCGAATCGCTCGATAAGTTCTATGGTTGGGGGCAACTGCTCATCAGCGATTTCGATGACATTGACAAAAATATGGCCGACCCCGACCGGGTGTTTGCCAACCTGCACGACATCCACGAGCTCGATGATCTTAGCTTCCTCACCGATGAGCAGCGCGACCTGCTGCGCCAATTCTTCGGCAACTTCACGGAGCAACATGAGACCGAACTGAAGCAGCGCTTCCTCCATCTCTGGGGACGTCTGGCTGATATCTACCACGATTTCAACGAACGGCTCAGTCAGCAAGGACTAGCCTACGAGGGAGCTCTCTACCGCTCCGTATGTTCCCATAGTCTGGCAACAAACATCACAACCGCTTTCCCCTACGAGCGTTACCTCTTCGTAGGCTTCAACCTATTGCAAAAGGTAGAGCAGCAACTGTTCTCCGCTTTGCAACACGAAGGAAAAGCCTGCTTCTATTGGGACTTCGATCATTACTATATGAAGCAGCACGAGGCTGGACGTTATATCTCCCAATACCTGAAATATTTCCCTAACGAGTTGAACAGCACCAATTCTGACATCTATGGGCAATTCAAGCAGCCTAAGCACATCAGCTATGTAGCTGCCCCCACCGAGCACATTCAGGCCCGCTATGTCAGCAATTGGGTGAGACAGCAAGAGCGATTTCGTGACGGACGCCGCACAGCCATCGTACTCTGCAACGAAGGACTGCTTCCCACCGTTATCCATTGTCTTCCCAATGAGGTCGAGAAAGTGAATGTCACGACGGGATATCCGCTGTCCCAAACTCCTATCGCATCATTCATTCAGCTTTTCTATGACTTGCAGTATGGCGGTCGTTCTCCCCGTTTGCTACGCATCTTCCACCGTCATCCCTATGCCCGGTTCGTTGACGATCAGCAACCGCTACTGGACATGCTCAAGACAATAGCCCAACAGGCGAAAGACGAGATAACCGACCCGCTGTTCCAAGAGTCGCTGTTTCGCGCTTACACCCTTGTCAACCGTCTGAACAGTCTCATCGAGAGCGGAGACCTGACAGTGAGCGACCAAACCTTGCAGCGACTCACTACCCAGATTATCCAACAGACCAGTATTCCTTTTCATGGCGAACCGGCCGAGGGACTACAGGTGATGGGCGTGCTTGAGACGCGTAACATCGACTTCGACCACGTACTGCTGCTATCATGCAACGAAGGTAATATGCCACGTGGCGTCAACGACAGCTCATTCATCCCCCATAGCATCCGGCAGGCTTACGAACTGACGACCGTAGAGAACAAGGTGAGCATCTATGCGTACTATTTCCACCGTTTACTGCAACGCGCCAGTGACATCACGATTCTCTACAATAACTCCACCGAAGACGGACAGCGGGGCGAAATGAGTCGCTTTATGCTGCAAATGCTGGTGGAGAGCGGACAGGACATCAGCCAGCACACACTCATGACCGGTCGACAAGCTGAAAGATGGACACCACAGCCGATTCCCAAGACTCCTCGTGTGATGGGTATTTTACAATCAGCCTTCAAGACGCTCTCACCAACGGCCATCAACCGTTATATGCGCTGTCCTCTGCAGTTCTACTTCCGCTACGTTGCTGAGCTGAAAGAACCCGATACGCCCGATGACGAACAAGAGCTTGACAATCGCATTTTCGGAGACGTGTTCCACGAAGCTGCCGACATCATCTACCACCAGTTGCCCCGTCGCATCACCAACGACGTGCTGGAGCATTTACTGAACACGAAGATAGAGATAGAGCGGGCAGTCGATGAAGCCTTCCACCGCGTGATGCCACAGGCTCCCGCCAACGGTCTGCATATCATCAACCGAGAGGTTATCATCCACTACCTGCGGCAGCTCCTGGAGATTGACCGCAGGCTGACGCCCTTCACCATCCTCGGATTAGAGTACGATGTCAGTACCCGGCTTGCACCTCTCATCAACCACCCATCACCCATTAAGATTGGTGGCCGCATAGACCGTCTCGACATCATCCACGAAGGAACGCCCGATGAGCGCATCCGTGTGATAGACTACAAGACGGGAAGTAGCAATCTGAAACCGCTACCTGATGTCGACGCCATTTTCTCGCCCGAGAAGATTCATGACCACAGCGACTACTATCTCCAGACTTTTCTCTATGCCGACATCGTCAGCCACCAGCATCGCCCGTCAAAAGTCTCACCCGCTCTGCTGTTCATCCAGCATGCTGGAGCCGATGATTATGACCCCACCCTGAAATTGGGCAAAGAATCTGTTCTTGACGTAGCCGAATACTCAGAACGCTTTAACGAGCTGCTCAGTCAGAAAATCGACGAGATATTCTCGCCCAACTTGTCGTTCGCTCCTACCGACAATCTCAAGGTCTGTCACACGTGCCCATACGCACCCATGTGTCGGCGCTAACTAAAAAATTTTCATTTTCTCTTTGAATTTCTTCCACTAATTCGTAACTTTGCACCCTATAAGCAATCACAAATGACTATGGACAAGAAAAATGACGTGCTACTGAAGAACGTATCCTTGCTATCGAAACTGACAGAGCAGGAGGTGAGCATGATGCCCCAGACAGAGGCTCCACTGCCTTCAGTGGAGCAGGTGAAACAGATTGTAGTACTGGTAAAGAACATCATATTCCCCGATTACTTCAACAAGCGACAGCCCGACGAGGCCATCCGCTCTTATTATATCGGTGTACACATGGAAGAACTGAGCAGGCTGCTCACCAAGCAGATAGCCCACGGGCTGCAGTTCTGTGAAGATTGCGAGTGCATCAAGACGAAAGAGCAGGTATATCAGGAGGCTGAACGGTTAACAATGGAGTTTATCGACGCTCTTCCTGAAATCAAGCGTTTGCTGTATACGGATGTACAGGCAATGTTTGACAATGATCCTGCAGCCCCGAACTATGGAGAAGTAATCTTCTGTTATCCGGTGGTCAATACGATGACTCATTACCGCATCGCCCATAAATTACACGAACTGAACGTACCTGTTATTCCGCGCATTATCACTGAGCAGGCACACTCGAAAACAGGTATTGACATACATCCGGGAGCACAAATTGGCGAGTATTTTGCCATCGATCACGGAACAGGTGTGGTTATTGGCGAGACCTGTATCATCGGTAGTCATGTAACATTGTACCAAGGTGTTACGTTGGGAGCCAAGAGCTTCAAGTATGACGAGCAGGGCAATATGCTGAACGTTCCTCGCCACCCGATCATCGAAGACTACGTGACCGTCTATTCTAACGCATCGATACTGGGACGTATCACTATTGGACACCACTCAACAATAGGAGGAAACATCTGGCTGACCCATGATGTTCCCCCCCACTCTCGTATCCTACAGTCTAAAGCTGTCGATGTATCATTCAACGGCGGTCTCGGAATTTAAGCTTTTCATTCGCTCAGCGAACTTTCCTGTAGCATAGTAGTTCGTACCGCGTTTGCCACCCATGTGGTTAATGACAGTAGAATCAGAAGCTGCTGCTCGACGCGAATAGCCATCATACTGCCATCTACCCCAGTTATAATTACCATCGTAATAGAGCTGGAAGTGGATGTCCTTATGTGTATAGTCGTCCATATAGCCTTCAAAGTAGTTGCTTGTCAGGCGATAATCATAGATGCGAATAGGATTCCAGCCTGGAGCTGCATAGTTGATGCGGATAACGCCATTAACTACTTCCCATGAAAACTCAGAATATGCTTCGTTATAATAACCGGTATCGTAATCAGCCTCATAGCCCCATCCTCCGTAAGCATCTTCACGAATAAAACACATCGAAGTGCGATAGGTGTCACCAGTCCATCCCCAGCGGTCGGCATAATAGACATCAATATAACCTGTCCAAGTACCATCGAGTGTGCGTGCATCTTCACGATCCCAAGCATCTTGGTCACAGCTTGTCAGTACAGTCATTGCAACGATAACTGTTGCGAGGTAAGTATAAATCTTCTTCATAGTCGTAACGTTTTAAATTGTTTTTTGATAGTGCAAAGGTAGGGAATAATCTCTATCGATGCAAGATAAAATTCCTATTTTGGTATAGGGAAATTCCTAAATATCATAGGAAAAACATGTTTTTGAGCATAAAAACGTAAAAATGTCGGACAAAAACATTGTCATTTCTTGAAAAGAACGTATCTTTACATCAGATTTAGAAAAAAGATTTCTTTTCCATTATTAATACTATCATTAGAAAGTATGAAGCGGCACGGTTGTGAAACCCTGCCGCTTCTATCCTTTTTATGACTCTTCTGCTTTCTTCTTACCAAACTCTGGATCAATTTTCAAGAACCAGGTAACGATATAAGTCAGTGAGCAGGCTGCAACGACGATGAGGAAAAAGGCTTGATAGCCAACAGACTCTTGCAAGGCTCCTGCAAACAAACCTGGAATCATCATCGACAAGGCCATAAAAGCCGTACACAGTGCATAGTGACTGGTTTTATGCTCACCCTGACTATAATAGATAAGGTAAAGCATATAGGCGGAGAAACCGAAACCATAGCCAAACTGCTCGATAAAGACACAGATATTGACAACAAGTAAATCTGCAGGAAGCGCATACGACAAATATACATAGACAAGGTCGGGCAGTGTGATAGCCATCACCATAGGCCACAGCCAACGCTTCAAACCGTCGCGACTGGCACAAATACCACCCAGGATACCTCCCAGCGTCAATCCGATAACACCCACCGTTCCTTGCACCAATCCGTATTCACCGTCGCTCAGTCCTAAACCGCCATTATGAGCAGCATCGACGAGGAACAAAGCAGACACTTTTGCCAAAAGTCCTTCAGGCATACGATAAAACAACATAAAGCATATACCAGCCCATACCTGAGGTTTGAGGAAGAAAGTGACAACGGTCTGACGGAACTCGGCAACGATGCCTACAACTGAGCGTTGCGCTTTTTCTCCATCCTCTGATGGTTTGGGTAATGCCCAACTGTGATAGAGCCAGAGAGCGATAAAGAGACCTGCCATCAGATAGAACACAAGACTCCATGAATAGCGGATATTACGCGTTATCACTTGTAAAGCGCCTGCTAATCCCACTAACAATCCAGAAGAGAAGATTGTAGCGATACGATAGAACGTAGAGCGTATACCAACAAAGTAAGCTTGTTCGTGACTATCAAGTCCGAGCATATAGAAACCATCAGCCGCTATATCGTGTGTAGCACTGGAGAAAGCCATCAGCCAAAAGAAACATAGCGACCCTTGCAACCACAATGGACCAGGTATCGTAAAACCAACACCGCCCAAGGCAGTTCCAATAAGCAATTGCATAGTGATTATCCACCAGCGCTTCGACTTCAACATGTCGACAAAAGGACTCCATAGGGGTTTGATAACCCAAGGCAGATAAAGCCACGAGGTGTAAAGTGTAATGTCGGTATTCGACAAACCAAGTCTCTTATACATGATAAGCGAAATGGTCATAACAGCCACATAAGGCACTCCTTCTGCAAAATACAGAGTGGGCACCCATGCCCACGGATTTCTCTGTTTCATTTAGTATATTCTTTTGATTTCAGCTCCACGATAGTAATGAAGCAAGATTTGTTCATAATCATATCCTTGTTGTCCCATAACGGCAGCTCCTATCTGGCAGAGCCCCACACCGTGCCCCCAGCCCTTACCATGCAGGCGGAAGCCCGAGGCAGTCTTTTCGACATCGAAAGCCGAGCTATACAGGTGGCTCTCGCTGAGTGCGCGACGTATCTCCAACTCCTTGCCAATGGTCATCGTCTTGTTGGTGCCCACAATCTTCAGTTTCCAGATGCGTCCGCTTTTGCCTCGCTCCACTGGAATCAAGTCGATAATCTGTCCGAAGTCTTCCTTCAGCTTATTGCTGACGAGCTGAGAAAGTTCTTCAGTAGTATATTCCACCGTCCAGCGATAGAAGTCGTTGGTCTCTTGGTCGTAATCGTTGAGTACTTGAGCCAGCACCGCTTTGTCGGTGGTATTACAGAAGGGGTCGACAATGGAAACAAGATAAGGCTTGGGAGTGTCTTCCCAACAATATTGGAACTCCTCGGTCACCCCACCGCAACACTTAGAGAAACGGGCATCGCAAATCTCGTCACCATAACAAAGAATCTGTCCGCGTGTAGCCTTCAGCGCCTGTTCTACAGATTTGCTCGTCTGCTTCGTGATTCCCTGATAACGCTGACAATGGTCATCAGCGCAAACATCAAAGATGGTATGGTCCTCGCGATCGTACCAACGAATCAGCTCATCGTCTTTCTTCGTGAACGAGAAGAAACCGTTTTTCTGTTCCTGATTATCCATTCTTCGTCTGATCTGAGCCAAAAGCCATGAGCGTGAGATGACAGCATGTGCCTTCAGCAATTCCAGACCTGCCGTAGCTTTCATCTCGCTAGAGATGACACTGGCCAGATACTGCTCTACAGGCAGTTCGTTAATGGCCGTTATCTTATCTGCTTCTACTACGAGGCGCAAAGTACCCAGAAAGACTTGTGTCTCCCTGCGTTCCCAATGGAAGTTGACACCAATAGTCACGTCGTAGAGGGAGAAGGACGACTGAGCAGACTGCGGTGTAAAGGCGAGTTCACGATACTGATTACCATTCCACAGGATTCCACCTTCACAAAACTCTACCGTCTGATCTCCCTTGATGGTCTCACCCTTAGCGATATAGGCGCCATTGAGAGAGAAGTGTATCTTCTGACCACTCACAATGCCGACTGTTACAATCGGTTCTTCGCCTTTTGTATTGGTCGACTGAGTCTTCAAACCATTCTTTTGTATTTTCTTCACGATTTCCTCCATTTGCTCGGGGGTAACCGATACCTCGCGGTATATACCAGCCACTATTTCAGGAGTTAGCCTACGGAAATCATCTTCTCGCGGAGTAATTATTAAGCCACCCATATCGACCGCTCCTGGACTGATTACATATTGAGCGTCACCCATTGCTGTATAGCAATCTGGGCGGTGTTTCTTTCGAGGCATCACAACACATAGCAGTTCGTCGTTGCTATTCCATGCAATAATGTTCATCATCGGTTCCGTATGATCCTCAGATGGTGGCAAACAACGATACAGCAACTTAAACCATTGCTTGCAACTCTCCACACTATGACTTCTGATGACCAAAGCGGCAGCCGGGTAGTCTGCAACATGCCAAATACCCTCATCGTTTTCATCCTTCAGTACCTCGATGAGGTTACGACTCAGACGTTGCCAAGAACGCTGTAAAGGCAGTACTCCACAGCTTACAGCCTGCAGATGGGCATGATCGGGAGCCGAGGCACCACAACGAGGTCCATTATATAATAAGGTCAAATCGCTGTTATGCTGCGCCAACTGCAACAACTCCCCTATCAAAGGAAGAATACGCTGTGGCTGATGTGCCAAAGTTGGCAACGTGAAATGAACTGGCAAAATGGGGAACGGATTAACCAAAAGCTCGTAAGCTTGATGTATCACCCGATGCATCTGCTCCTTAGGACGGTTCTTTGCACAGAGGAAGCAAGGACGTTCAGCTATCGATTTAGCATCTATTTTTGCTCCTGTCGAGCGTATGCGGGCTGGATTCCATTGTACTTCTATCGCAAGATTTTCCATCATCAGCTCTCGTGTCTCCACATCCTCCAACTCACGATACCGCTGGCGCGCCTCTTCCCATGTTTGCAACTGGCGATGGAAAAAGCGCATCAGCGGCGATTCGCTCATCGCATCAGCCTTACCCTGCAACATCTGTTGGCGAGCGTGTAGTTCTAGCGTTCGCAAACGATCTTTATAGAGATTGTTAGCATTAATCTTCTCTATCGACAAGGCTGCATCAGAATTACCTCCCCACCGACGACAAAGGTAGAGCTCGCTGAAGATACGCCCTATACGATAACGGCGCGAGAACATCAACCCGAGAGCATAATCCTCCCCATACGAAGTGTTGGGAAATTGCACCTGACGGAGCAATGGAGTAAAGAATGAACGAGGTGCTCCTAAACCATTGATTCGCAAAGCATTATTAGGCCCATTCTCTTCAGTCCACTCCTTGTGGTCAATCAATCCTGGAGGCAGTGTATTCAGTTCAAAGTCACACATCCGATATGAGCCAATCACCATAGCTGCCTTTTGACTATAGAAGGCATCAACGATAGTCTGCAGCGTGCTGGACGAAGAATACAGGTCATCGGAATCTAGCTGGACAGCAAACCGTCCACAATACCGACTATTGATAGCCATATTCCAACAACCTCCTATTCCGAGATCGTAACGCTTAGGGACGATAATATACAATTTCCCGGCATATTTTTCTGATATACTGCCAAGAATTTCGGCGGTTCCATCGGTCGAGTGGTTATCAACCACGATAACGTTGAACTTGAAATCGGCTTTCTGTGAGAGAGCACTCTCTACCGCATCTCGGATGGTCTTCGCACGGTTGTAAACAGGAATAATGACCGAGGCCTCCACTTCAAACTCCTGCTCGTCGAATTCGACTTCCTGATACATGCTGGTATCAATGAGGGCTTCCACCTGCCGCAAATGAGCCGTACAAGCCTGTTCCATCTCTATCTGTACAGCGCGGTTGGCAGGATTAACATAGTCAAACTGTTTGACACCTGATGCACGTAAATCTGTCTCCTCTTCGGTATAAAGATACTCATTAAGGTGAACAATGCGCCCCTCACGACTCAGGAACAGACGTAGGTCATAGAAACCTGCATACTGGTAGTCGCGCTCGCGATCGCTGGTAGCATACTTATGAAGCTGTGGTGTGCGCACCAACCAGACGCTGCCAAAATCGAAATCATCGCGCAAAGAGCCCTCTTGATAATCAATAACGGGATGAGCCTTGCGCTCACCCCCTTCCATTGTATAGCGATCACCATATAGCATAACTGCCTCAGAGTCACCAGCCACCAACATCATTCGACTCAATGCCGAAATGCCAAGTGTCAAAGGTTGAGGTTTCATACTGACGAGCACATAGTCAGCTACAGCGCGCTCGGCAATCTTCATCACAGTATCGCTACCCGTCAGATTATCAACCTCCACAAAGCTGCAATCTCGTGGAGCTACGTTGGCTCTTGCCATTTCAGGACTTACTAACAGGTAAATATGTCTGACATCACTGTTTCCGCGTAGTTGGCAGATTAGTGGTTCTACCTCTGCCAACACTCCGCATGCCAAAAAGCAGTCAATCGTTTGTCTCATGTCGTTCGTTTTAAATATAATTAGGTGCAAAGATACAAAAAAAAGGGCAAATGGCCTCAACATTCCGAAAAAAATCGTACCTTTGCACCATGATTCCACAAAAGAAACGACTTTTGGGATTGACACCGACGGAGTTGAAGGCTGTTGTCGGGAGTCTTGGTATGCCTGCTTTCACAGCTAGGCAGATTGCTCAGTGGCTCTATGTGAAACACGTTGGTTCCATCGATGAGATGACCAATATCTCAAAGCAAAACCGTGCGCTGCTGGCTGACCAATACGAAGTTGGCACTCTGGCCCCCATCGACTGCCAGCGTTCTAAGGATGGTACCATCAAGTATCTCTTCCCGGTATATTGCGATTCTGTTGCAACAAACGAGCCTGAACGTTTTGTAGAAACGGTATTCATCCCCGACCACGACCGCGCCACACTGTGTGTGTCATGCCAAGTGGGATGCAAGATGAACTGCCTCTTCTGCCAGACAGGCAAACAGGGGTGGCAGGGCAATCTCACAGCTGCCGACATTCTGAACCAAATACTGGCCTTGCCAGAGGTCGACCAGTTGACCAACATTGTGTTCATGGGACAAGGAGAACCGATGGACAATCTCGATGCCGTATTAAAAGTTTGTGACATCATGACGGCCAACTGGGGATTCGCCTGGAGTCCCAAGCGCATCACTGTCAGCTCCGTAGGAGTTCGCAACAAGTTGAAGCGATACCTCGATGAAAGTCCCTGCCACGTGGCTATCTCCATGCATTCGCCGCTCCACGAGCAGCGGCAAAGCCTTATGCCTGCAGAGAAAGCCATGCCCCTACAAGAGACCATTAACCTGCTACGTCAATACGACTTCACACACCAACGCAGGTGCTCATTCGAATACATCTGTTTCGGAGGTCTCAATGACTCTCCTACGTATGCTCGGGAGATTGTCAAAATCCTAGAGGGACTAGAATGCCGCGTCAACCTGATACGATTCCACGAAATACCAGGTGTCGATCTGCCTGCCTCTGACGAGAAACGAATGGAAGCCCTTCGCGATTATCTGACCAGTCATGGCATCACGACTACAATCCGAGCCAGTCGTGGACAAGACATCTTTGCGGCCTGCGGACTTCTCTCGACCGCCAAACAATTAGAAAAGAAACATAACGAAACGACATAAGACAAATATGGAACAAGAAAGAAAAATTCGCGTGGCTATCACGCAAGGAGATACCAATGGTGTCGGTTACGAAGTCATTCTGAAAGCCTTTGAGGCCTCCGAAATGCTCGAACTCTGCACACCCATCATATACGGTTCACCCAAAATTGCCGCTTACCACCGCAAGGCACTCAATCTGGAGACCAGCTTCAGTATCATCAATTCGGCCGAGGAAGCACACGACGGACGCGTTAATCTGCTCAACTGCTTTGACGAAGAAGTCAAGGTGGAATTGGGACAACCTTCCACTGAGGCTGGTCAAGCTGCTTTCATGGCACTCGACAAGGCTATGACCGACTATCGCGCAGGACTTTACGACGTGCTCGTAACAGCGCCCATCAACAAGGCCACCATCCAAAGTCCCGGTTTCCATTTTCCTGGTCACACCGAATACATCGAGACCAGTGTAGGCGATGGTCAGAAGGCACTCATGATCCTGATGAACGAGTCGCTGCGTGTAGCTCTGGTTACCACCCATCTGCCCGTCAAGGACATCGCCCAAGCTATTACGAGAGAGACTATCATCGAAAAGGCCACAATCTTCCATCAGGCACTCAAACGCGACTTCCGCATCTCTAATCCTCGTATTGCTGTCCTTTCGCTGAACCCTCACGCAGGCGACAACGGGCTGCTGGGTACAGAAGAAAAGGAGATTATCATCCCTGCCATCGAAGAATTGGCTGACAAGGGTATACAAGCTTTCGGCCCCTATGCGGCCGACGGATTTTTCGGCTCTGGCACTTACGACCATTTCGATGGTGTACTGGCCATGTACCACGATCAAGGATTGGCTCCCTTTAAGACGATTGCCCTTGAGAGCGGCGTCAACTACACAGCCGGACTGCCTATTGTACGCACCTCGCCCGATCACGGCACAGCCTACGACATTGCAGGCAAGGGAAAGGCCGATGAAAACTCCATGCGACAGGCTATTTATACAGCTATCGATGTGTTCCGTAATCGTCAGAATTACGACGAACCAATGCAGAATCCGCTGCCTAAACTCTTCCACGAAAAGCGCGAGGATGGTGACAAGGCACGCTTCGCCCGACCGAAGGATTTATTCAAGAAAGAGAAGGATACCGACAAGAAAACAGAGGAAGAAAGTTAAATTTCTGCCAATGTATGCCATTATGTCAGTTTTTCTTCGTACCTTTGTCCGCTAAATGAAAACATCCGAACTGCAGAGCATCAAACAGCGTTATAATATCGTAGGCAACTGCGAGGCTTTGAACAACGCTCTCGACGTCGCACTGAAAGTGGCGCCGATTGACCTCAGTGTGCTCATCATTGGAGAAAGCGGAGTGGGAAAAGACATACTGCCACGTCTCATCCATGACAACTCTCCGCGTCGTCGTGAGAAGTATTTCGCCATTAACTGCGGAGCCATTCCAGAGGGCACTATCGACAGCGAACTGTTTGGCCATGTAAAGGGCTCATTCACTGGAGCCATCGGCGATTCATTAGGTTATTTCGGAGCAGCCAACAAAGGTACGCTTTTTCTCGACGAGGTAGGTGAACTTCCTATGGCAACGCAAGCTCGACTCCTGCGTGTATTAGAGAATGGCGAGTATATCCCCGTTGGAGCTACTGAGGTGCGCAAGACAGATGTTCGCGTAGTAGCAGCTACCAATGTCAACATCCGTAAGGCTATCAGTGAGGGACGCTTCCGCGAAGACCTCTACTACCGTCTAAATCAAGTACAGATACAGATGCCGGCACTTCGTGAACGAGGTGAGGACATCGTATTGCTCTTTAGACTTTTTGCTATGCAGATGGCTGAGAAATACCGTATGGATAAGGTGGTACTGAGCGACGAGGCAAAAAGGATGATTATGCGCTACAAATGGCCAGGAAACATCCGTCAACTGAAAAGCATCACCGAGCAACTCTCCGTACTCAGTACAGATCGACTCATTACCCCTGAGATTCTGGCTCGCTTCATTCCACAGGATGAGGAGACCACTCAGTTGGCTACCATCCACAACGAAGGCGACCATTCATTCGAGAATGAACGAGAGATACTCTACAAAATATTGTTCGAATTGCGTTCTAATGTCAATGACATGCGCCGCGAGATGAGTACCTTAAAAAAGAAAATTGAAGACGTACAAGGTCAGCCGCAGAGTTCACAACTGGCTACAACCCAGCTGGTCCCCACCAACCTCTCGACTATCCCATCTCACCTATCCCCTATCACCTCGGCAGAAGATGCCATTGCCGAAGAATACATTGAGCCGGAGCACGAGTTGGAGAACCTGAATGTTAGCGAGTGGAGCCGACAGGCACTGGAGAAGGCTCTTGAGCGTAATGGTGGCAACCGCAAGAAGGCCGCGCAGGAGTTGGGCATCAGCGATCGCACCTTATATAGAAGACTGAAACAATATGGACTCGACAAAGAATAGACAACTGCTTATCTGCATAGCGATTGTAGCAATGCTACTTTCAGCCTGCTCCGTTAGCTATAAGTTTAACGGAGCCAGCATAGACTATACCAAGACGAAGACTATACAGATAGCCGACTTCCCCATTCGAGCCAGTTATGTATGGGGACCCATGGGTCCACTCTTCAACAACCAGTTGAAAGATCAGTTTGCCAACCACACACGACTTACACAAGTCAAGCGTAACGGCGACCTGAAAATTGAAGGTGAAATCACCCAATACCAACAGCGCAACAAATCGGTATCGGCAGAGGGCTATTCGGCTCAAACAGAACTGTCGATGACCGTCAACGTGCGTTTTACCAACAACGCCAACCACTCTGAAGATTTTGAGCGGCAGTTTACAGCTACGGCAACCTATGAGACAACACAGTCGCTGAATGCCGTTCAGGAAGAACTTGTCACTCAGATGTCAAAAGAGCTGTGCGACCAGATATTCAATGCAACAGTAGCCAATTGGTAGTAATCAATAATAGGAAATAACAAGATGGAACTGACAACACTTATCAACCACCCAGAGCGCTTGGACCGCGACACGCTGTTCGAGTTGCGCTCCTTGTTGGCGCTCCATCCTTATTTTCAGACGGCACGTCTCCTCATGCTGCAGAACCTATATCTGCTTCACGATGCCTCATTCGACGAGGAGCTGCGACGCGCAGCTATCTACATCACCGACCGCAAGACTATCTTCAGCATGATTGAAGCCGCACACTACCAGTTACGACAGCATAAGGGTACGGAGGCCGAGACACCTGTGATTGCTCATGGCGACCGCACAGTCACCTTGATAGACAACTTCCTCGACACCATCCCGCCTGAGGATGAAGATTTTGACAAGAAACCCGCCAAGCGTAAACCCACACCTGCAGATGCTACGGTCGACTATGTAGCCTACCTGCTGCAGAGCGAGGCCAGCGAGCAGAGTGACACACAGAATCCATCTCCACACATGAGAGGTCAAGACCTCATCGACAGCTTCTTGGAACAGGAGCAAGGACGCATCTTATTGGGTAATTTGCCCTTAGAGAGAAATCAAGAGGAGGAAGACACCAATAATGGCGAAGATGAAGAATACTTCACCGAGACCCTCGCCCGCATCTACATCAAGCAGGGACGTTATCAAAAGGCATACGACATTATCGGACGACTTCGTGAGAAATATCCGCACAAGAACGTCTACTTTGCCGACCAAATGAGATTCTTAGAGAAATTAATAATAAACAGTAATAAAATCAAAAATTAAAAACAAAAAGTAACATGTACACATTATTTGTAATTCTTATCGTGATTGCAGCCATCCTTATGATTGGCATCGTACTGATTCAAGAATCAAAGGGTGGCGGTCTGTCATCAAGTTTTGCTGGCTACAATCAGGTAGCTGGTGTTCGCAAGACCACCGACTTTATCGAGAAAGCAACATGGGGCCTTGCTGCCACAATGGTTGTTATCAGCATCATCTGCGCATGGGTTGCTCCCACAGCCACTGCCGACAGCTCTGTGATGGAGAACATCGAGAATCCTGTCACCAACCCCAACAACCTGCCTGGCTTCGGTACCAGTCAGCAGAAGGATGCCGCAGCTCCTGCCGCTGCTAAAGACGCTGCCGAGAAGCCCGCTACTGAGGCTCCCGCTACACCTGCTCAGCCTGCAAATTAAGAAACTGAACAAAAAAACAGGAGGGGAATTTCAAACAATTCCCCTCCTGTTTTATATATAAGTCTTCTTATTTCTTAGCACGATCATTCTTCATCTTAATGACAAAGATGATAACACTGCACGTAAAGGTGATAAGGTTAGTGAAGAGCAGAAAGACACCCTCACGACCAAGCATCCAGCCCTGAAGCACAAAGGCAAAGCAGCCAATAGCCATCATGATGAAACCGGGCAAAGAGATACCGTCGGTATTACGAGTACGAATAGTCTGAATGGCCTGAGGCAGATAACCGAAAATAAGGCCAATGCTGGCAACCCAGCCGAAAATGTCGAATAATAACTGATGTTCCATAGTATTTATAGTTTTAAAAATAAAGATTTCTGCAAAGATACATCTTTTTCTTTAAACTACAATGGATTTCTTAAAAAATTCGTACCTTTGCATAAAATAATAACAAAAAAGAAGATAAGAAAAGAAAAACGAGAGAGGTTTTGATCCTCTCTCGTTATTTATTTTGCTCGGAAAGCCTCAGCCTGCGAACGAATCAGTTCTTCGTCATCAAAGTAGTTGATCTGCATGGCCTGACGTACCTCGCTCATAGTCCGGGCAGCGGTTTCACGGGCCTTCTCGGTACCTCGACGCAGGATGTTGTAAATCTCGGGGATGTCCTGTTCGAACTCGTGGCGACGCTGGCGCATAGGCTCCAAGAACTCGTTGAGAATCTGGTTAAGGAACTTCTTGCACTTCATATCGCCCAAGCCACCACGGTGATAGTGGTCTTTCAGTTCGTCGAGGTTCTGGTATTCAGGCCAGTACTGGGCAAAGTGTTCAGGACGCGAGAAGGCATCGAGATAGGTAAACACGGCATTGCCCTCTACATGACCTGGGTCGTTCAGGTTAATATGTGTGGGGTCGGTGTACATGGAGCGAACCTTCTGCCATACGGTATCGGCATCGTCGGAGAGATAGATGCAGTTGCCCAGCGACTTCGACATCTTCTCCTTGCCATCGGTACCAGGCAGACGACGGGCGGTAGCATTCTCGGGCAGCATGATGTTGGGCTCGACCAGCACGGGAGCGTAGATCTGGTTGAAGCGGCGCACCAACTCGCGTGTCACCTCAAGCATGGGCTCCTGATCTTCACCAGCAGGCACGGTGGTAGCCTTGAACAAAGTGATGTCGGCAGCCTGCGACACAGGGTAGCAGAAGAAGCCCAAGGGGATGCTCTCGCCCTCGAATCCACGCATCTTCACCTCCGTCTTCACGGTAGGATTGCGCTGCACGCGACTCACGCTGACCAGGTTCATCAGATAGGTGGTCAACTCGGCCAATTCAGGTATCTGGCTCTGTATGAACAGCACGCACTTCTCCGGGTCAAGGCCTGCTGCCAGGTAGTCGAGCGCTACGTTGACGATGCTCTGACGAATCTTCTCAGGATTGTCGGCATTATCGGTGAGGGCCTGTACGTCGGCCATAAATACAAACATCTTGTCATAGTCGCCTGCGTTCTGCAACTCTACGCGACGACGCAGCGAACCAATATAGTGTCCCAAGTGGAGCTTGCCCGTAGGACGGTCGCCTGTCAATATAATTTTTCCCATTTTTCGTTATGTTGTTTTTTTATTTGATTCTTGGCAGTTTGTAGGACCTGTTCTTTTCCAGCTTGCCAGTGAGGTACTTGCCGTCCTGGCTGATGAACATGGTGTCCTTCTCGTTGTCCTTATCGGTCATGATGACCATGTTGTCCTTGACGATATAGGTGCCTTTCTCCGAAGAGGGAGCCATCGCCAAAGCAGCCTTCAGGGCCTTGCGCTTGAGCCATCCATATCCGGCAGCCTTCAGCACCTCGTCGCTCACCTTCGTTTTTTGCTTCATCACCATGTTCGTCTGGTCCTTGAACTCAACGGTGACAGTGATCGACATGCCTTTCCTCACGTTTGCCAACAATTCCATCTGCTTCTTGACTTCCTCGTCGACCTTGGCCAGTTCTTCGGCAGTCAGCTTGCGACCTTTCTTCTTCTCACTCTTGTCAATGGCTTTGGCTCGGGCCTCAGCCAGTTTCTTATCCAAATCCTTGGTGGCATCGTTCAGCATATCGGCCATGATGTTCTGATGATGATAGGTGCGTCCAGTAAGGTTTGTCTGAGCACTTACCATGAGTGTGCCTACCATCCATAGAACAGTCAAAAGACCGAAAAACTTTCTCTTCATATCGTTTTTTTTATAATCGGATGCAAAGATACTAAAATTATTGCAAACAATGGAATAATTTCTTTGCAAAAGTGTGCAAATGACCCTTTGAGAACTTTTGCAAACCATTTTTCTTGGTGGGTAAGCGATTTTTTCCTATCTTTGCATCAACAAAATCAAAACCATTAATTATTGAAGTTATGTTACTGACCAATCGCGAGCTTTTCCTGCTCATCATCTGCACCATATTCTATATCACCTTATTTATATTGGTGGTTCAGAATAGCCGTCGCAAGATACAGCTACTGCAAAGCCGACTGGACAACATCCACGCGATGCAGAAAATGGCTGTCATCGAACAGAGACCTGATGTCAGAAACATCTTCGCGACAGATGTCTACCAACGCATCAAACAATACCTGAACGAGGGACGGAGCATGACGGAGAGTGACTGGATGGAACTGGCAGATGTCGTAAACAACGTCTACACAGGATTTACGGATAAGCTGTACAGTCTATACCGCATGAGTGAACAAGACTACCGAGTAAGTCTGCTCATCAAG